>JAEEGK010005186.1_pt1 | contig 31520 bp, 30 predicted proteins | sample 8958771 | NCBI WGS metagenome assembly JAEEGK01 (sample SAMN16246547, study PRJNA631951) | gut metagenome | biome: gut microbiome; feature: rumen; material: SC-attached | host: Bos | place: Iran: Karaj | collected 2018-10
TGACAAAATAAAAAGTCCTAAGTTAATCTTAGAACTAAAATATTACACTTATGATGTAGCCATACCTATAATATATGGATCTGTTATAGTACCAGTGCCTGATACACGATATACATCAGGTGATAGGTATAGAACTGGACGAACTGCATTAGCCATAGTAGTTGGACTAGTATTGATTGAACCTGGCCAACCAGGACTCCATACATGAACGTCAGAGTTAGAATATTTAGTTAAAGTCCATTCGGTGTCCTGACTATACAACCAATTTCTAACAGTACAATTTACATTACGATATGTCCCTTCCACAACATTATATAGTCCTTGAATCGTTGTTCTAGCACAATCGCTTGCTAATACTCCATATAAATAGTCACTTGTATTCATTAAGCCAACATACCCAAGAGTAAAGCTTGCACCTGAATTAACTGCATGCGAATTTCTTTCATAACAATAAACATTATCTGGTGTACCTGCCTCATAGCCAACTTTACCGGGTCCACCCATATACCATTTTACTTTTTCAATCATATTTCGATAACCATTTTTAATTCCTAATCTACTAAAATCACATTTTACATGAAGTTGTGTTGAAATATATTTACCAAAACAATAATCACTTGCATCTACACTATTTGTCTCCCAATCATAGTATTGATAATTTAACAAATGATATAGATCAGTATTAGGCCATTCATTACGTTCTGATTTATCCATTATAAAACCACCAATAGAATCATTTCTTATTATTTTAACTAAATTAGCAGTCTCATTAGCTGTTCCATTATTATTTGAATCATATTCTGTAGAAAAAACTCCTATTATTCTCCACAACTCATTATTATACACTATATAATTATTTGGATTTTTTCCTTCATATCGATATCCGGTATCAACTGGTAAAGGATTGCTATCCGTTTCTATCCGAAATGATATAACTGGTGATGAAGTACCACTATATGCTCTCTCTGCTATATTAATATAATCATTTTCATCTAAATATCCCATATCATAACAATTTTCACCAATTTGTTTATATGTTGCTGACTCTATATTACTAAAGTTTATAGTATTTTTAGATATAAATAATCTATTTCCTGTATTTGTTGATTTAGCAATCGTGTAACATATCCTATATGTTCCATTTTCAGGAACCTTAATGTACGCATGATAAAAATTTGTTCCAGATATGACAAACTTACTTGGATCTGACGTAAAAGTACCATTACTAAAAGTCCAATAATCGTCTATACTGGTTTGAGTTATTGCTGTACTTGATGTATTTTGAAAGAAAACTGGTTGAGTTCCGTATGTTGTTACTACACTTGAGTTATTATAACTTGTATCATGAATAACTTCATGAATAACTGTTCCATTACCTTGTGTTGTATTTGAAAGGTTTATAATATATGAATTTAAGTAATCGCTATTTGCTACACTATTAAATTCAACACTACAAGTAACATCACCTTTAATATTTTTTACTATTATTTTATTAGATATACTATTCCAGTAAGCATCGGCATTAGAACAATCCACATCAACACTATAGTCCCCAGTAGGAAAACTATTAGAAGGTGCCCCATTTACTAATATAGCATACTTAATTCCCTCTATTTCTGTATACATGGTTTTACTGTTAGTAATAGTTATTATTAGTCCTATCACCATTAATATTAAAATAATTATAATATATTTTTTTCTCATAATAATTACCTACATTCCTATTATGTATGGGTCCATTAAAGTACCAGTTCCTGAAATTTTATAAACAGAAGGTGAAAGGTATAAGACAGGGCGAACAAATGGGACACAATATGTATCAGTATAATATGTCCAAGCGCCACTTTGGATATACCATGCTTTGTCATTAACACTAGAATTTGGTGATATAATCCACTCTGTAAATGCTCTATATAGCCAGTCTTTTCCACCACAATAATCTTGATCATAAGCATGGTTATCGTTTGATCTTGAACAGCTACTTGCTAAAACACCATAAAGATAATCACTCAAATACATCAAACCTATATAACCATTAGCACTAGTACTATTTCCAGTATATATAGCATTAGAATTTCTCTCATATCCGTAAACATTATCAGCTGTATATGTTGTATATCCGTCTTTGCCTCCACCACCTAAATACCATTTTACTCTTTCAATCATATCACGATATTCATCTTTAATTCCAACAATACTATAGTCACATTTACCTGGCTCATCTGCATAATAAGTAAAACAATTATTATCAACATTAATTTTATTAGTTTCCCAATCATAATATTGTTCATTTAATAAATGATATAAAGTTGAATTTGGCCAATCATTTGAATTATTTATATTCCAAGAAATTGCACCAATTGGATCTTCCCTAATTATTTTTACTAAATTATCAGTAGAATCAATAGTACCATCACTATTAGAATCATATTCAGTAGAAAAAACTCCAATTACCCGCCATAATTCATTGTTATATAAGACATAATTGTTAGGGTTTGCACCTTCATATCTATAACCGTTTTCAGAAACTACCTTTCCGTCTCCTTGAGTTGTTCCTGACAAACCAATTATGTAAGAATTTAAAGTTAAAACATTAGAAGAAGTTTCATATGATAACTCACAATTGCCAATATTATTTAAAGAAGCTATTTCTAATTGATCAAGTTCATTGTTCCATACTGCTTGAGCACCATTACAATTAATTATTGGATGTTCTCCTTGATGTTCGTTTGGACTACTAATATTCAAAGTCAAATCATTAATCTTTATTCTATCTTGTCTAATTATAATTTCAGCACTTATTGTTTTACCAGTATTATCATTTTGATTAACATCTAAGTTAATTAACGTTATTACTATTCTCCAATTCTCTATTGTTGCTGTACTATTACTTGCACTTATAGCGTGATTATCTAGTAATGTTTTAAGTCCGGTTACTCCTGTTATATCATATCCTGTTACTCCTTTTATTGTTTTTTGGGTACCTAATCCAGTTAATGTAACTAGTTGGTTATTTCCATCAAATACTTGTAACATTAATTCTGGATCTTCATTGGTATTTGCTTCACTATATACTGTCGGATTACTTTGTAGGTTTAAATACAAATAATAATTCATGGTTGCAGCCCCAGTTTTATTATTTGGAGTCAAAGTTGCAGTTGCTGTTGCATCTCCAGATTGGTTTTGTCCATTTTGAGCAAATAATGCTTGGGTTACTGTAAAACTTATATCCCTATTAATATTGAATGTTAGTAAATCTGTTGTATTTGATGTAACTGTGGCATTGTTACTAGTTGTACCACCTGCTTGAGCGGCAAAATAGGCATATGTTGCTCCAATTATAGTTAAGATTATTGTAATTATTGCTATTAAAGTTAGTATCTTATTCTTATCATTGTTCACAAGTATTCACCTCTATTGTAATTTTACTATAAGACAATAATAATATCAATAAAATATATTATTTACAGCAATGCATATATAAAGTATAATTAAGATATACTAAAAAGAGTAAGGTGAATGTAATATGAAGTTAAAAGTATTTATTATTGTATTATTAGTACTAATACTTTGTCCCAACTCTGTACAAGCTAATCATATTGGTGATTTTATTCAAAACTTTCATGTAACTTTAAATTGTGAAAAATGTTTTATTAAAAAAGATATTAGTGGTAAATTTCAATTATTTGTTAATGGTGAACCTGTTGAAGGTCAAGAATTAATATTAAATACTGATAATAACTTTGAGGGTGATTTTGAAAATCTACCAGTATATGATGATGAAACTGACGAAAAGATTAATTATGAAATAAAATATTTTGAAGATGGAGTATATAAATCATTAAGTGATGATGAAATAAGTTATGAAAAGGATACTTATACTGGATGGGTTCATGTAATGCCTGAGGATATAAGGTCAAATCATTATTATGTTATGTTTACTGATAACTGGAACTATGAAAATAATGGCTATGGAAAACATTTAGTTATCGATCATGATTTAGCCCCTATATATTTAGAAGCTGATGTTAATTATATAAGATATAATGGTAAAGAATCATATTATACTTTACTTGAAGCCCCCCCAGAAAGTGCTATATGGAAATTTAAAACTACTAGTGATTTTCCGATTCTACCTGGTTTTAAAAGTAGTAATCAATTAGGCTTTAATATTTCTAATTATGAATGGTTATTATATAATTATACTAATAAAAATTTGGCTTTAGCGGGTAAGGTAGAAGATGTAGGACATACTTATATATATAAAGTTTCTGAAAGGAATGGCTGGCAATTCGGTAATACCTGGTTATATTCTAATTTGTTAAGTATTACTCCTGGTGAAAAGGGACGTTTCAATATCAGCGCTCAACTAGAATGGGAAATAGATCATGTTAGTAAAAGATATTTTGGTATTGATTCCAATGGTCATGAAGAAGCTCAAATACCAGTTGAATTTTCGGCCCAAATACTGGCCTTTGAATGGGTTGAAAATCAAGAAGTTGATTTATTAAAAAACGCTTTAATTACTAAAACATTATGTACTGGTGATGAAACCGAAATAACATTAAAAGTATATTCTAGCAAATCATTAACTACAATATTTGATGATATGGATGATTTAGATTTAGTTAGAGATTGCGTTATTGAAGATCAGTCAATTGCAAAAATTGAAGATGGTCAAATAATACCTCTTGCTGTTGGCAAAACAGAAATTGTAGTTAATTATAAAGATAATCAGTATCGAATATTACTTAATGTAACAGAAGATGATTTAATTCATGATAATGAGGAGGAGGAACCAATTGAAAATCCTCATACAGGAAGTATACTACCAATTTGTATTTCACTAATTATTATATCTGCTGGTATTATTAATTATAAAAGTATCAAGAATAAAAGATATTTTATTAAATAAAGAAAGACAGTTCAATGAATGAACTGTCTTATTTTTTTATAAATTCTCAATTGAACCATTCTGAGTATTTGTCACTTCTTGGGGTTGAGCAACTGGTGTAACTTGAGGTGCTGGTTGAACTAGTGTTTGTACTTGTACTTGAGGTTGTGAAGGTACTGGATTGGCTTGATTTTGATAAGTAGCATTATGTTTCATAAAATCCTGAATTGAAGCGTTTTTATTAACTGTTTGGGCAATGTTTTCTAGCTCTTTTTCTGCTAAAGCATTTTCATCAGCTAATTTATATGGCTGTTCTTTATCTGATTTTTTCTTAGCAAAATAGCCTATTACCCCAAATAACATTAATACGGATAATATTATAAACATAATATAATGATTTTCAAAATAACTAAATAGACCTTCCATGATATTCCCCTTTTCATTTAATTTCTAATTTTTTACCATTTGGTTGAATTTGAATAAATGTATTACCATCATTTACAACCAATTCTTCACCGTTTTCCATACGATATATAGTTTGTTCTGCTCTACTTTTCTTTTCCCAAGTAATAGGTATTGCATAACCATTAGTTATATAATAACCACTACCTTTACCTATATTATCTATTTCCTGACGATTTTTATTACTACCATCATTTAATGTTGTATTCTTTACTTGATATGTAATAATATTTTTAAAGTGATATTGTTCTTTTGTTACATAATCAGTATGTTTTTTTCCATTAACATCTCTTAAATAATAACCATGTTCTGCATCATATGTATAACCACTTGTTGTACTTCCTGAATATGTTATCTTAACACTATCAGCCTTTATAGCATTATTATACTTGCTTAAATCAATTTCATCAATACTATAATTTAATAATAAACTTTTATTTCTTTTAGTTCTTTTTTTACCTAAACCACTATTTAACTTTTCAATACTTGTATACAAAGTATGTTCTCTAGCAACTTTTAATGATTTATCACGCCATCCTGTACTAGTATCATTAATCTCAATTCGATCAACATTTAACTTACTAAAATCATCTTTGGCTTGAGGACTTTTGCCATGATGAACATATATAGCATCATTTTCTAATGCATAATCTAGAAAATAATGTCTAGCACTTCTTACTGTACCAATTCTAGTTGTATTTTGATCCATAAATAATGCCATATATCTGGTTATTCCACCCTCAACTATTATTTCATAAATAATATAGGCATCTTGTAATCCACTTTGTAATGGTCTAGCTACAGATATATTATTAATCATTACAGCATATGGACGAGATACAGAACCTTTTTTTACAATTGTTAATTCTGGTTGTTTTATAGGCTCATCAATAACTTCAGTTGGTGTTTCCTTTTTATCTTTATTTACTAAATCTAAGGCCGGTCCTTGTTCAACAGTTACTTTTGGATCCTTATTACATCCACATAAAAATAATAAGCATAAAGAAATAAATAATACTTTATAAAATTTCATATACTACCTCCGATACCTATTATCTCTTTCTATATCTCTTTTCTTAATTGTTTCTCTTTTATCATACAATTTCTTACCTCTAGCAACACCTACTAGTAGTTTTGCTTTACCTTGATTAAGATATAGTTTTAAAGGAATTAGGGAATATCCTTCCCTAGTTACTTGTTCTAATAATTTTCTTATTTCTTTTTTATGTAATAATAACTTTCTTTCTCTAGTTGGTTCATGATTAAAATTATTACCTTCTTCATATTTATCAATAAACATATTAATAATATAGGCTTCATTATTCTTAATCCGAACATAACTATCAGTTATATTAGCAAATCCTTTTCTAATTGCTTTTATTTCTGTTCCCGCAAGAGAAATACCTGCTTCTAATTCAGATTCAATAAAATAATTAAAATAGGCTTTTTTATTCTTTATTTCCACTTGCATCATCTCCATCAATGATTTCAAAGTCAATAACCCCAATATCTTTATTGGCACTAACAACTCTAACATTAATTATATCACCAATTTGATATTTTTTCTTCTTATCTTGACGAATTAATGCTAACATTTCTGGTACATATTCAAAATAACCATTAAGAGTACTTATATGAACTAATCCCTCAATTAAGTTATCTAATTGAACAAATATACCAAATTGTTGAACTCCACTTATTATTCCTTTATATTCAAATCCAATTTTATCACTCATGTACTCAGCCATTTTCATTGCTAAAGTATCTCTTTCAGCCTCGATTGAATCAACTTCTCTTTCACTAGAATTAAATGCTACGTCAACTAAATATTTACTATTAAAATTAATAGTTTCCATATCAATTCTATTTTCAAATAAATATGTTCGAAGTAAACGATGAACTGTTAAATCTGGGAATCTGCGGATAGGACTAGTAAAATGCGTATAGTTTTTACTAGCTAAACCAAAGTGACCAATATTATTTGGAGAATAAACAGCTTTTTTCATACTTCTTAATAACATACTTGATAATATTGGGAACTCCTTTTTATCATGTAATTCACTTAAAATACATTGCATAGTTACAGGATTCATCTTGGTAACATTTGTTTTTAAGTTATAACCAAGTTGGTGTACTAAATTAACAAAATCATCTATTTTATCACTATTTGGGATATCATGGACCCGATAAATAAATGGTAAATCCATATTACTAATATGCGTTGCAACCGTTTCATTTGCAGCAATCATAAAATCTTCAATCAACTTTTCACCAGTGCCTTGTACTCTTCTAACTATATCAATTGCTTTACCTTTTTCATCTTGAACAACTTTTGCTTCATCAATACCAAAATCAATATAACCACGTTCAATCTTTTCTTGACGTAATATCTTAGCTAATTCATTCATTAATTTTAAAGTATCAGCAAACTTTTCATAGCCTTCCGGTATAATATTTTCATCTAATATTTTATTAACATTTTTATAAGTCATTTGTTTAGCAGACTTTATATAAGATGGAAATATATCGTAATCAATTACTTTACCTTTATGGTTAATAGTCATTACACAACTTATTGTAAGACGTATAACCTCAGGATTTAAAGAACATATACCATTGGATAATTGATGAGGTATCATTGGTATAACAGTATCAGCTAAATAAGAAGATGTACCTCTTGCATAAGCGTCATCATATAAAGCTGTACCTATTTTTACATAATGGGATACATCTGCAATATGAACACCAAGTATATAATTACCATTTTCATATTTTATACTTATTGCATCATCAATATCTTTAGTATCATCACCATCAATAGTAAATATTAATTCATTGGTTAAATCTTTTCTTCCTTTTAATTCACTTTCATTTACTTCATTAGGAATATTCTTTAATTCTTTAATAACTTCATCTGGAAAATCAATCATTATGCCATGCTTTAAAGCAATAGAAATAATATCTACTCCAGGATCATTTTTATGTCCTAGGATTTTTATTACTTTACCTAAAAATGTCTTTTTACCTAATTCTTTTATTATTTCAACATATACTTTATGTCCTTCAACACATTGCTTAGTACTAGTTTTATCTAATTTGATAACTACATCTAATTTAGTATCATCAGGTTTAAAACTCAATTTTTTATTTACTAATACTATTTCTCCCACAACATATTTAAAATCTCTTTTAAGTATTTTTAATACTCTACCAGATAATCCTTCAGAAGATATTCCAGTATTTAACTCTATTTCAACAAAATCACCATTTATAGCACCATTTAAATTATCTTGAGCTATAAATACATCCTCTTCTCCAATTATGTCTACAAAGCCATTACCAGATCTATTTATATGTAAATATCCAGCTTTTAATAATTTGGTTTTTGACATTAAAATAAATTCATGAGCTCTTGACTCATGAACTATTCCATCTTGAACAAGAGATTTTAAATTACTTTCTAATTCTAATATAGCAGCTACTGAATCTTCTTTTAATTCCGAATTAATTGCTCCTATACTAAGGGCCTTTGTTGCTCTACTTAATATCTCTATAATTTGTTCTTTCATGTTAATCCTCTTTATACTTACAAGTTACCTTATTCTTACTATATTCTATTTCTACATATCCTTTTTCATTATCCTTAGCTTTAACATTTGTTACTGGATTAGTAGAATCTTCTTCAATATATTTATTTGCTATTAATGTTTTAATATATATTTTATGCCATTTTGGATAATTATCCCATATTTCTTTTGTTACATTCTCATCTTGAACATAGTCACAGGCAGCATTTTCAAATTCCATAAAATACTTTTGTTCTTTTTTATACATACTAGAACCTACAGCCATAACAAAAACTAAAAATGCTAAAGTAACAATTATTAAAAACAATAATATTCCTAGTACCCATTTTTTATTCTTCATAATAATCACACTTTCAGTATACCACAATTATTCTATTTTAAGTTAAAAAGTTGTCAAAAAATACATTTGTTTACACTTTTATGAACAACTATTTAATACAACGTTGCATTCACTAGCTCCAGGTACACCAGCTGCATAAAATAATATATTACAGGTCTTTTCCCCGTTACTATCTCTATTTATCTTAACACACACCTTACTATTTTTTGTTAATTTCTCTTTATTTAGGGGGTTAGATAATGTATTACTTAATAATCCATCTGTTATTAACTTACATACTGATACATAAGTTGTACCTTCATTATCTAATCTATTCTCAATACTTTCATATGTACATGCAGCATTCTCAATTGTTTTAACAAATTGTTCATAATTTCTTTCTCTTTGTCTAGTAAACATCTCATTAATACCAACACCAGCTGCCACTGATATCACTGTTATTAAAGTTATAGTTATTAACAATTCTATCAGAGTAAATCCTTTATTCTTCATATTCATCACATTTTAATTATATAACAATACCTATTTTAAGACAAGAAAAAATCCTGAATAATCAGGACTCATCTTATCTTAAAAATAATACTAAGGAAATTACAAAAAATAATATACCTAAGACAAATGTTACTCTAGTAATTACTAGTTCTAATCCTCTTTCTTTTTGATGTTGGAATAGATTTTCGTTTCCTCCAGTTATTATATTACCAGCATCACTAGCTTTATTACTTTGTAATAATACTATAGCAATCATCAATACTGATACAATAAGTAAAATGTTTTCTAACATAATTTCACTTCCATTTCTCTAATAATCTAACATAAACAATCTTAAAAATCAAGTTTACTCTTCATTCTTCTTAGTTTTTTTAGGCTTTTCTTCTTGAACCTCTTCTTTAGCTTCTTCTTCTAATTCTTCAACAGGCTTAATCTTTCCTGTTTTTACAACACATTCGATTTGTTCCTTAGTAATTGTTTCATATTGCATTAAAGCATCACTTAAAGTAAATACTAATTTTTTATTATCAGCAATTATCTTTTTAGCTTTAGCATAACAATCTTCAACTATTTTTCTTACAGCTTGATCAATCTCTAAAGCTACTTGATCAGATATATTCTTAGTCTTTGTATAATCTCTACCTAAGAATACTCCTTCACTTTCCTCTTCATATTGAATTGGGCCAAGTTCACTCATACCATATTTAGTAACCATACTACGAGCAATCCGAGTAGCCTTCTTAAAATCATCACTTGCTCCAGTAGAAATTTCATTTAAGAACATTTCTTCAGAAACACGTCCACCAAGTAAACCAGTAATTTGAGCAAGTAATTCATCCTTAGTTAACACTAGTGATTTTTCCTCTTTTGGAAGCATCATAGTATAACCACCAGCCATACCACGAGGAATGATAGTTATTTTATGAACTTCTTGAGCATCTTCAAGTTTTAAACCAATGACAGCATGTCCTGCTTCATGAATACTAACAAGTTTCTTTTCTTTATCAGTAATCTTTCTAGTTGTTTTAGCTGGTCCCATCATAACTCGATCAGTTGCTTCATCAATTTCATCCATTGTTATAGCATTCTTATTTCTTCTAACTGTAAGTAATGCAGCTTCATTAAGTAAGTTTTCCAAGTCAGCACCACTAAATCCTGGTGTTCTTAAACTTAAATTAGCTAAATTAACATCTTTACCAAATACTTTATTTTTACCATGAACCTTCAAAATTGCTTCTCTTTCATTAGCATCAGGTAAACTAACTGTTACTTGTCGATCAAAACGTCCTGGACGAAGTAATGCTGGGTCTAAGACATCAGGTCTATTAGTTGCAGCAATAATAATTATACCTTCATTCTCCCCAAAACCATCCATTTCTGTAAGTAATTGGTTTAATGTTTGTTCTCTTTCATCATGGCCACCACCAAGACCAGTTCCTCTTTGGCGTCCAACAGCATCAATTTCATCAATAAATATTAAGCATGGAGCATTTCTTTTAGCTTCTTTAAACATATCACGAACACGAGAAGCACCTACACCAACAAACAATTCTACGAAATCAGATCCACTGATGAAGAAGAATGGAACATTTGCTTCTCCTGCTATAGCTTTAGCAAGTAATGTTTTACCTGTTCCTGGAGGACCTACAAGTAATACTCCCTTTGGAATACGAGCACCCATTTTTTCAAACTTCTTAGGGCTCTTTAAGAAATCTATTAATTCTGCAACTTCTTCTTTTTCTTCCTTTAATCCAGCTACATCTTTAAAACTCTTTTTATCTTTATCAGTACTTAATCTTGCTTTACTACGACCAAAATCCATAGAATTCTTATTAGAATTAGCAAGTCTCATAAATAAGAAATACATTACTACAAGTAATAATACAAGTGGTAATACATTAACAATAATATAAAGAATTACGCTTCCTCCTGGATCAGAATTAGTTTTATATTCCTTAATACTATTTTCATTAATAATAGTAACAATATTATTTAATTCAGCTTCAACTACTTTAGATTTAAAAGTTTCATTCTTTTTATATCCTTCTAATTTACCTTCAATATAGTATATTGATTCATCACTTTTAGGTGTAACGGTAACTTCTGTTACTTTATTATCCTTTAAATTAACAAGTAATTCTCCAGTTGATAATTCATTAACTTTATTACCTTGGTAATTTAAGGCACCTAAAACTAAAATAACAATTGCCACAAGTACTAAATATGGCAAAATATTTTTAAAAGAATTATTTTTATTTGTTTTTACATTCATATATTTCTCTCCTTGCTTCACATTTAACTATTATATCATATTTTTCTGATTTGTCTTTAGCAAATTTTGACTTTTTAACACCAGGAATCCAAAGTATATTATCATCACTATCTACTAATAATGGATAACTCTCTCTTTTATAAGAAGGAATCTTACTATTAATAAAGATATCTTGAACTTTCTTTCTTCCTAAGTTTTTAACAATCATTACATCTCCAGAATTTCTTTTTCTTAAATAAAGCGGCAATTTAATCTCTTTACTATCTAATCTAATACAATTATTAGTATTATTATCTTCCACAGTATTATAAAATATATCCATATATTCTAAACTTATATCTTCATCTAATACTATTTTATCTAAAGTATTATTATTCTTTTTAATAATCATTAACTTACCATAACTATTAATTGCTTGATAATTATTATTTAAATCAATACTCTTGTTATTATTAACTAATAAATCCAGTATATCTTGCATGTTCTTGTCATCAACATCTAAGATATCTTTAGTTTGAATATCCTTAATTAATAATTCAATTGTTTTTCTTTGAATAAAAATACTTTCTTTTAAAATCTTGTTAATAACTATATAATTACCAACAATAAATTTATTATTACTAATATATCTATTAACAAATTCTTCATAATCTTCTAATTCTTTACTAAATTTTAAATACTTCTTATGAATATTTTTATCTTCTTTTTCTAAAAAAGGAATTATTGTATGACGATATCTATTTCTAGTAATATCTAATTTTTCATTAGATTTATCTATTGCATAAGGGATATTATTCTTTTTTACATATTCCATAATCTCTTTTTTATTAACGTATAATAACGGTCTAACTATATTATTATTCTTTAATTTAATACCTAAATAGCCACTTAAAGTACTACCTCTAGTAATACGCATCAATACTGTTTCAATTAAATCATCACCATGATGAGCAGTAAATAAATATTGAGCCTTATATTTAGCCATTATTTCTTTAAAGAAACTATATCTTTTCTTCCTGGCTAAATCCTCAGTCCAATTCCCACTTTCAAATTCTTTTAATTCTTTATATTCAAAGATTAATCCATTATCTTTAGTATATTCTTCTACCATTGTAGCTTCATTATCACTTTCTTTTCTAATCTTATGATTAACATGAGCAACAATAATATTAAAATCAATTTCTTTTTTTAAATCACATAATAAAGAAAGCAGACACATTGAATCTGGTCCACCTGAACAAGCAACAACTATAGTAGTATTATCATTAATAATACTTTTTAAAAACTTGATTGTTTCTTGCATAATCCTCCTTTATTATTTTAAATACCACCTTAAAGTTGTATTTCTTAATAGTAGTTTTCTCTGACGATTAGTTTCTTGAAATATATATGCTCTTGAACAATTATTTCTTTCAGCAATATCCCCAAAAGATTCAATTGGTGTTGTATCAACTGGCATACGTCCCGTAATAATCTCTTGTTTTAAAGGAGATTGAGTATCAACATAACCCCAATATTCACGTTCAATTTCCCTGTTTATAACTCTTTCTTCCGTGTCCCTTAAAGATGTTCCATTATCAACAAATACTGTTTCAGGCAATTCTCCACAGTTTAAGTATTCTTCAATAATATCATAATTATTATACATAACATCCTTATTGCGTAAATATACACTTGGTCTATTTACTCTTTTACCATTTATTTCTTTAGTATACGTATATATACGTGCTAATGATTTAGCAATTTGTTCAACTATCCTAGTATTAAATTTTTGACATATATGACTTTGCATAGTTAAATCTATTTCTTCAAGTTCTTTCATAACTGCTATTATACAATCATGTAATATATCTTCATGATATTCCTCAGGAATTTGTAATCTTTCAAGACTTCCCTTAATTCTTTCATAATAATGCAATATATACTCCTCACGTGCTTTACTATCACCATTACGAATACTTTCAATTATCTTTCTTTGCTCTTTATCTTTTACTCTTATATTCACTAAAATTCACCCCTGCTACGACGAGTTATTATAATATACTTTTTATTTTTTGACAATATTCTTCAAATTAAAAACTAACATGTCCATTATATTACCATCTAATATCTTTTCCGGTTCATTATTTTCATAATTAGTTCGATGATCTTTAACTAATTTATATGGTTCTAAAACATAACTTCTAATTTGACTACCAAAATTAATACTAACACTATTATCTTTTAAAGAATCAATCTCAGCATTCTTTTTTTCCAATTCCATCATATATAACTTATTTTTAAGTATTTTTAATGCTTGTTCCTTATTCTTTAATTGACTTCTTTCATTTTGACATGTAACTACTATTTTACTTGGTATATGGGTTATACGAACTGCAGAATTACTGGTATTTACTGATTGACCACCAGCTCCACTAGAATGATAAACATCAATTTTTAAATCTTCATCTCGAATATCGATATTAATATCCTTATTTATCTCTGGCATAACATTAACTGAAGCAAATGATGTATGGCGGCGAGCTCCCGAATCAAATGGTGATATTCTAACCAAACGATGAACACCATTTTCATTTTTTAAATACCCATAGGCATAATCACCACTTATTTTAATAGTTACACTTTTTATTCCAGCTTCTTCACCCTTAAGCTCATCAATTACTTCATAGGTATAATTATATTTTTCACAAAATCTTTCATACATTCTAAGTAGCATACTAGTCCAATCACATGCTTCTGTACCACCAGCACCAGGATGTATTTCTAGATAACAATTCAAATCATCAAATTCTCCACTTAAGGTAACAGATGTTTCTAACTCATCAATTTGCCTTTTTAATGTTGATAACTCATCACTTACCAACATTATAATTTCTTCATCATCTTCAATTAATAATTCAATATTAGTATCAATACTATTTTCTAATTCGCTATACAAATTAACTTGCTTTACTAAATTAGTATACTTCTTATTTACCGCATTAGCATTTTCAATATCTTGCCAAAAATTTTCCGAATTAATTTCCTCTTCTAATGCTTTTATTTTTTCTCTTTTTTTATCTAAGTCAAAGATACCTCTTTAATTCATTTAAGCGATTCTTTAATTCCTCTAAATCAAGTTTTAAATCTTCTTTATTCATCTTACTTCATTCCATCCTTTTTCCATAACCCATGAACATTGCAATAAGCATAAACATTTATAACTTCTTCACCTATTTTTAAAGGAAACTCAGCAAAGGGAGTAGAACCTGGTTTTAACATTTTCTTATATATACCTTCAGTAGTTTCAACACATATAAAAGCAATATAGTGGTCTTCGTCCATTGGATGAAGGGTTTCCCCAACAGAAACAGCAATAATATTATTATTAATTGCTATTACTGGAACATGTTTTTCCACTGACGCATCTTCAACATTAGGCTTTAATTCAAACATACTTTGTCCACAACAAGTTGTAGTATTTCCCTTACTAATTATTTCTTCTAATACTTTTCCACATTTAATACACTTATAAAAAGTCATAATGTACCTCCATAACTATTTTACCATAAATTCAGTATTATCTAATATACCTTTTAATTTATTAATATATTCTTCATTCTTTTTAGTTAATATAACTGTAACATTTAGCTTATTACTTGTTGGTATTCTTTTTAATAAATTTCTGCCTATACCAATATTACCATCAATAACCTTAATTCCATATTTCCCAACTATATCTAAAATATTATCTTTAACAATTGGAAAATGAGTACAACCAAGAACTATATGACTAATACTATTTAAATCATATTCACTAAATACTTCATTTAAGTATTTATTAATTCTTATAGTATCTTTATTTTCAATCATTGTTACTAATTCATCAGTAGATTTTAATAATACATCATTAGTATTATCCCCGATTAATTCTTTTAATTTTTCCCCATTGATAGTCCTAGTTGTTGCTAAAACTAGGATTTTTTTATGAATATCATCTAAAGCTGGTTTAACCGCCGGCTCAGTACCTATAAAGAATATATCTTTATACTTTTCTCTTAAATCCTTAATATCAACTGATGTTGCTGTATTACAAGCAACAACTATTATTTTACAACCAAGTTTAATTAAATACTTTATATTTTCATCTATTATTGCTTTTAATTCTGAAATACTTTTGGTCCCATAGGGGCAATTTTTAGTATCACCTAGATAATAGATATCACCGGTTAATCCCATATCTATAATATCTTTTAATGTTTTAGCCCCTCCTAATCCAGAATCATAAAATCCTATTTTCATTTTATCTCCATTAATTATATTTACTTTACCCTTGCATTAGTATAAATCTTATTTAAGTATTCATCCGGAAAATACTTATCACATACTCTATCTACAATATTTTGGGCGGGAATATTTTTTCTTCTTTCTGTTGCTCGATAGCAAGCTAAACTACTAATAATTATATCTAATATAAATAATACACTTATAATACTAATTATTATTTGAATATTCTTATTATTCATTTTATCTTTAAATTTTACTAGTAATGGTAATATCGCAAAAGAAAATATTACTCCAAGTAATCCCCATAACGATGCGTGCTTTAGACTAATACGACCAAATAAATTATATTTTAAATGTGCATAACTCCAAGATATAGTTCCAAAGATTTTCTCTTGGGCGTAAGAAAATATAAACTCAATAGCACTACCTAATACAAAACCTAAAACAAAAGCAATTACTAGTTGCAAGAATTTATTCTTATTTTGGAATACTTTCCTACTATAAACTAAGTATAATACTAATAAACCTGCTCCATAAACAGGAATGAATGGGCCATATAATAATCCTTGTCTTAATATACAATGATCCTTAATAATACATGTTCTAACATTTTCAATAATAAAACCAAATATACTACCAACTATAACAAGGATTATTCCATAATTAATTTTACTAATATACTTTTTCATACTACATCAAATATATTATAACAAAAAAAGTATCATAATGATACTTTTAACCTAATTTAATAAGTTTTCCATCTTTAAAAGTATATATTACTTCATTTAACTTATCTTCATATTTCTTTAATTCATCCTTATTATAATTTTTAACTTCTTTTTCATTAACTATATTATATAATTTATTATCTTTAACTAATCCTTCAATTGTAGTAATAACAATATTATTATCATCAACTTTAATATCAATTATTTCTCTTTTAATATTACTACTTATCTTTTCTAATTTAGTATCAGTTATATAATATTGTAATTTATTTAAATATCTTATTTTATTACCATTATAACTAAAACTAATACTTGTGTGATCATCACTAAATAGCTCATAATATGCATCTATTAGAATATCTTCATCAATTATATTGTAGTCATCTTCTTCAGTAATTTTACTAAAATCAACATTATTCAATGCTAAATAATTTTTAAGTTCATTACTTAGTTTACCATTATAATAATCATCAATATACTCAGAATTTTCATTAATTTCAATATTATCTAATAAATAACCATACTCAGTAACTAATTCTTCTAAAGTTGGTTCTTTTACTTCTTCTTTTTTAGGTTCTTCTTCATTTTTCTTATCTTCAGTTACTACATCTCTTGTAGTACTAGAATGTTGAAAGTATTTATCAAAAAATCTTAAGTCATATAAAATATAAATGGAATAACCTATTACCCCAAGTAATAGTAAAATAATAATGTCTCTAAATATTATTTTCCTATTTTTTTCTCTTATTAGTCTCTTATTAGCTTTATCAACTTCTTCAGACCAACCTTTTTTAAATTGTTTATCTATATAATTAGTTAATTCCTCTTTTAATTCTTCTACATTTACATTAGTATTTTCTGTTACTAATGCTGTTTCTTTCTTTGCCATTATAACCACCCTAAGTTAATTTTATCATAAATAATTATACCAAGCAATAAAAAAACTAATTAAGTCTTTCTCTTAATTAGTTTTCTACTCCCTCATTAACGACTTCTTCAACTGGATTGAAATACTCATTTAATAGCTTATTCAAAGCTTTATTTCCCTCTTCAGTTAGGTATGCACTATCCCTTACTGTATATTCAGGGTGATCTTTTAATAAATTATAAAAATCAATTATTGATATTTCTTCTGGTACTTCCAACTTTTCCACCGTTTTAACTACATATAATTTTTGTTCCTTACATAAATCTAATAATTCTTGATATTTATCTTTAGTTAAAGATCCTAATTCAACTAAACTATCAAAAACTAATACTACATTATAATTAATAGTATTATCATCTATTTCTTTTTGTAATTCTTCCTTTAATGAATCAAAAGTAAATACCTTATCTGTTATAAATTTTGCATCAGAGAATTTTTCATGTAAATCATTAAATACACCTATTAAAATGCTATCACCATAAAAACTAATCTTTGTTTTTAATTCTGCCTCATGCTTATCTAATACAGCTTGTTTTTGTTTATTAAATTCATCTAAGTATTGTTTGTAAATAGCATCATACACGGCTTTAACATATGCCTTCCGTCCTGGTTCTGTTAAATGAATACCATCTTTATAGAAATATTCAGTATGTCCCTTGGAAATTGATTCCCAATCAATTATATGAAGATTTGGATAATTCTTAGCAAACTCTCTAATTCTACCATTAAAATGAACATCTTTATCATTAGTAACTGTTAACCAGAATACATCCCGGTCACCAGCAGTTTTCATTAATTGTTCTTTACATTTATTGTTTCTACAATCACCATTAGCACCAAAATTCAAAATTATTGGATTACCTAGCATCTTTTTATTTTTTAAATCTACTAGAATATCATTAACTACATAATCTGTTCTAGATATTTTAGCATCAAAATAGCCATTAGGGAATTGTTTATTAAGATTTGGAACAGCACCTAACATAACAGAATCTCCAATACATACAATAGATAGATTCTTAACTATATCTGCTATTTTTGCTTCTCCATCTTCTAAAGCTGCTAACTCTGATGCCCAGTCTTGTTCTTGTTCCTTTAGTTTTAAGGCATATTCTTCCTGACGTAATTCAATTAATTTTTCATTCTCTTCTAATTGTTGTTTTAATTCATCCATTTCTTTTTGATAATCTTTTGTTATAACAAATTGGTATACGCCATACCCAGCACCAGCTATAAATAGGACCATTAAAATATATTTAAGTCCAAGTAATACTTTAGATTTACCAAATGCATAATGTAATAAGTAAGAAACAGCTACTGTTATAGCAATAATAATTGCAATCTTTAAATTATTGTTCATTAGATTATATTGAAAGAAAAATATTACTGGATATTGAATTAAATATACTTCATAACTAACACTAGCAAATGATTTCATAATCCTATTAAATATATTTAGTTCAGTATTAGAGTTTAAAGTAGCATAATCAATCATTCTAACAGCAATTAGTGTAATTCCTATCATTACTAAGGCAAAATATTTAGAATCAGCACCTATAAATAACATTAATACTATAGAGATTAATAAATAAATTATAAATATTATTTTACTAATAACTACGTTTGTAAGAAATTTTGGTATAAAATGACCATAATAATGAGCAAAAAAGCCAAGTGCTATACCAAAGAATATTGAAAACAAACGACATATAGTTCCATAATAAACACTCATTATATTAGTAGAATGTCCAGCTTCATAATAAAAGAATAATGTTAAGCCTACTGCTATTAATAGTGATAATATAAAAGGAATAAATTTATGTAATTTTTCACCTATTTTTTTAAATAAACCAAATATTAAAGGAAATAATAATTCAAATTGTAATAAAATACCAATATACCAAAAATGCATAAATGGTGTACTAACATGTCTAGCAAAATAATCTAAATTAACGCTCATTTGCCAATAATTATTATAACCTCCGACAACGGACAATGTTTCTGGTTTAATATTTATCCAATTATTATCTGGCAAAAAAGGTAAAATACTAATAGTTAGAAATACTACTATTAATAATGGTACATATATATGAATAAATCTTGATTTATAGTATTCCCATAAAGAAAATTTTTCTTTACTAAATGCTGATATAACTGCTAAATATCCAGTTAATACAAAGAAGATACAAACAGCTAAATATCCACCTTTTAAAATACCTAAATGATATAATAAAACCCCAATACACGATAAAACTCTTATTATATCTAGTTCTTTATAATATTTCTTTTCAGTTTTCATATTTACTACGCTCACAATTCTACATTATAATTATAAATAAAATAATTAAAAAAATAAAGAGTTTTTAATATTTAAATTCTATTTATAATTGAAAAATCCATGGTTCCACTCAAACGTGAAACCATGGATGATATAAAACTCTATTTCTTTTATATATTTTTCTAATCACATCAATTTTTTTGCGAGCGTACACTCGTCCCACGCTTAAGCTTCTCGGATATTTTTACTTCGTAAAAATTCCTCGTCTCAAATGCTTCGCATTTTCGGATTCAAGAGAAAAAGATCAACGCGGGCGAACCAAACCAGCACTACTACCAACCACAATCAGAAGTGCCATCACCATAGACTTCGCAGCTGCCGTGACCAACGCTGCAGTACACATCGCCAAGCGCAAGAGCGTTGCAGCGGAAGTCACCGAAACTGCAGCGAGCATTGCCCGAGTTCGAGCTACAACTATCTGCTTGTGTTCCTAACGCTGACTCCATTGCTGTTTGTAATTTGTTTTTTGTTGCTACTCCATTTTCTGCACTTTGATGTTGGGCATTTCCATTTCCTGTTTCTACCCAGTAATTTGGTCCTAAACAAAATTCTGCATTATTATAATATAAACATGCTTCTGTACTTTCTATTATATTTTCTTCTACTTCATGTTTTAAATAATATGGTCTTGTTATAGCACCTGCAGTACATGTATATGTATTAGTATCTACACTATCCAAACAATCTTGTTCTGTTAAATAATACTCATTATTTGTACAAGATAATTTGTCACCACCAATTGGACAATATACATTATATGTTGCTGTTCTTATGATATTTACATTTGTTTCATATGAACCTACTCCTAGTGTTGCTGTACCTTGACTACAGGTACCTCCCCCATATTCACATTGTAATTGCGTTGCATATGGCCATGTACAATCTGGTACTCCATTATCTTCATAACACCACACATTACTTATTTCATCTTCTATTGGATGATTATTAAATGTAAATCTTGTATTATTCCTATATATTGTTCCTGTTAATCCTAAGTTTAATTCATCTTCTCGTATTATTATTTCTGCTTCAACTTCTTTTCCTGTATTATCATTTTGATTTACATCTAAATTAATTAATGTTATTACTATTCTCCAATTTTCTATTGTTGCTGTATTATTACTTGCACTTATTGCATGATTATCAAGTAATGTTTTTAATCCACTTACTCCAGTTATATCATATCCTGTTACTCCTTTTATTGTTTTTTGAGTACCAAGTCCTGTTAGTGTAACAAGTTGGTTATTTCCATCAAATACTTGTAACATTAATTCTGGATCATGATTAGAATTAGCTTCACTATATACAGTTGGATTACTTTGTAAGTTTAAATACAAATAATAATTCATTGTTGCTGCCCCAGTTTTATTATTTGGGGTGAGTGTTGCTGTTGCTGTTGCATCTCCAGATTGATTAGTTCCATTTTCTTGGAAATCATTTTGAGTTACTGTAAAACTTATATCTCTATTTATACTAAATGTTAGTAAATCAGTTGTATTTGATGTTACTGTTGCATTCGTACTTGTTGTACCACCAGCTTGTGGTGCAAAGAACGCATATGTTGTACTAACTACTAGTATAAGCATCGATACAATAAATACTAATGTCATTATTTTATTTTTCTTACTATCCATATCTATCTACCTCTATTGTAATTATAAGTAAAATAATAAAAAAGGTAAAGAGGTTTTAACTCTTTACCAAATAATATTTTTTCTAATCACTTGTGTCTACATCTAATGTAATGTTTATTGTATAATTTTTATATAATTTTTTAACTTGTTTATATATACTTTTATATATTTTATCTCTATCTTTTATCTTAAAATCTATTATAATATCAAAACTAATACTTTTTTCTTTTTCATCGATATAGAACCCATGCATTTCTAATATACCTTCATGAGAAAACACTATATTGGATATTCTATCTCTTACTTTAATTACTTTTTTATCTTTAGTATTAATTGCATATATACCTATAGTATGTAATATTACCCCATATTTTTTCATAATATTTTTAGTTATATTTCTAGATATTTTATCTATTTCTGCAACTGTTAAAGTATCTTTAACTTCAATATGGATAGAACCTAGGAATTTATTAGGTCCATAATCATTTAGTATTAAATCATAAGCACCTTCAACCCCATCTTCTTTAACTACTTCCTTTTTTATATCTCTAAACAATTTACTATCCGCAATAACCCCTAACATACTATCAATTGATGTTTTTATTAATTCGATACCGGTTTTAATGATAAATGCTGATACTAAAATACCTACATAGGCTTCTAAACTAATATGAAATATTATATAAATTACTGCAGATAATAATACAGATATAGACAAAGCAGCATCATTAAATGCATCAATGCCACTAGCTATTAAAGCATCTGATTTTACTTGTTTGCCGGTATTCTTGACATATAAACCCATCACTAACTTGACAATGATAGCTATAGCTAAAATAACAATTGTTACCATACTATATTCTGCTACTTCCGGCTCTATTATTTTTTTAATAGATTCTATTAGAGCTGTAACACCAGCATAAAGAACAATTGCTGAAACTACTAAAGAAGTTATATACTCTATTCTTCCGTGTCCATAAGGGTGTTCTTTATCTGGATCCTTACTTGCTAAATGAGTACCAATTATTGTTATTATTCCTGATAAAGCATCACTTAGGTTATTAATAGCATCTGACACTATAGCAACTGAATTTGCAAGGATACCAATAAATGCCTTACATGCTGATAACATAAGGTTAGCTATAATGCATATTAAACTAGTTCTTACTACTATCTTTTTTCTATTCACTATTTACTCCTTTTTATACTTTTTATTTAATCTATTTTTCGTGTTAACTTTTTACTATCTGGTTTTATAATTTCTCCATCAACTATTTCTAAACCAATACATTTTAAAGCATTAGCTTTTTGAGATGCTATCACAATATCTAAAGGTAATCCTATTACATAGGATAATCTTCGATGGACTGATTCATCATCATTTTTTAGTATATAATAACCATTTTTATTTTCATCTACTCCATATATGAAAAACAATTCATCAGGGTCAATCATATAATCTGGAGTTAAATTATACACCTTTGTTTCCATTTCTTTTAAATTAGCATTAATTGTTTTAAAAAAATCATCAACTTGTTCTGTTTTAATCATAGTTACTTCTCCGAAAGTAGCTCGATATAAATAAATTAATGCTAATGATGCTGCTTGATTTAAATGAATCATTTTATCTCCTTATTTAGAACTAAGTCTTTTCCTAGTTATAGGATCCTCTTCTAAACTTAGTAATTCGGAATATAACATCTTTTTTCTAAATAAATTTGGATCTTTTTGACAACGTTCTTCAATTCTTTTTTTGATAGTGTCATTTATTAGATTACTTGGTATATGTACGATATATCCACAATGAGGACATAACATATAATAACGATATTGTCTATCTTTAGGATTTATAAATATATCTTCTTCTTTAACATAAAAATGATTGCCACAAGGATGAGTATTATCTGGTCTAGTCATTTCAAATTCAACTAATGTTGGTGTTGCTTGATCTTCTATAGCACATTTCATATCTAAATTCCAAGGTAATTCATCATGATAACTAAGAAATATTTCTTGTTTTTCATTTTCTGTTAATATGGAATTATTGTCCTTATTAATATTATTACCATTTGTTAAATATAATACCATTTCACTTTCTTCTAAACCATAATCTCCAACTTCCCTAGGATATATTGCTTCATTATGATTATTTGTCATAATATCATTTATAGTATAACTTACATCATAATATGCTAGTAAATAACCACTACGCCATACGCGTCCATCATTAGTATATCTAGCAATTTTAAAATATTCCTCCATAGCATGAAGTTTTTCAATACAATTATTACGATCTGATTTTTGACCCGCTATAAATTGACGTACTTTTGATAATAACATCCAAGCATCTAAAGATACTAGAAGATAAGGGTTATAAACTTCATTATTATAATCTCGTAATAATTGTACTCCATTTATTACTTTTTTTGCATATTCTTTATCTAATTTTCTAGTTTCTAACCACTTATAAAATTCACTTTCTTGATAAGGTACATCACTAAGTAAAAATGACTCCAATTCAATTAATTTATCATATGGTATATTACCAAATTCAGTTACATAGTATGTCTCCTCCGGCTTTAATAATCCTTTTTTAATCTCTTTCTTTTGCTCTGTAAATGCTGCTAGTAATTTTGCAGCATTTTCATAAACATAACAATATCTCCCTTTTAATTCTTCCTTAAATTGACCCTTTTCCATATAAACCTCCCAATTATTTATTTTTCTTTTACTGAATATGTATCTCTTCTTATTGTTAAAGAATATTCTCTTTTTTCTCCATCTGGTGATTCTAGAACAAATTCTGTTTTACCTGCTTTTTTAAACTCAGCATGAACCATCCAAGATTCTATAGATTCAATATATATAATACTTAAATCACCATATTTTTTATCTGCAATGTTTACTTTATAAGTATCATCAAAATACAATTCTTCACTATCTGCTAGGATATCAGTACTATATACTGGTGGTTTAACAAAGCAAATAATTGCACCTGATATAATTATTAATATACTTATTATTAATCCAGTTATCTTTATTTTTTTATTATTAAATATAGCTAATGGATAAATAACTAAGGTTACAATACAAAATATTACTGTTAGCAAATGTCTTGGAAAGGAGAACATAGCTTTAGAAAAGTAACCAATATATTGAACACCAAGGAATAATAACATTGGTGTTAAAATTATTAAGCCCCACCATTTATCTTTTTTCATATAGTAACCAATGAATCCCATTGGTATACATGCTATTGTCCACATAAACCAATATCTATAGTAAGTATTAAATAAATTACTATGATTAATTACATCTTGTAATAAATAAACTATTGGTTGACTTATTAAGAAAAAAATAACACATTTTAATGCTGAATCTTTAGCTGATTTACTATTCATAATAATAAATATACCAAATAGTATCCACACTTCAAAGGTAACTGTTAAATCACTAAATGAAGTATCTTTAGCCATAGGTATCATAGCCATTACTGCTGTATATATCCCCATAATTATGGCCATAATAATAACTTTTGGCCAAGTTAAATTAATACTTCCAAATAATTTTTTCATACTTTACTTACTCCATCTTTTTAGTGTTGGAAATAATTTTGTACAATATGCTTTCATTTCTTCATTAGTCATCCCTGCTTGACTACCATACTTAGAACACATATCAATATATTCTTCCATTGTTACATCATCAACAAAATTTCCATCTATATAACAATATTTACAATAATCTTCATTAATACTACCATCTTTATTAGTACCTAAAACATCATTTGATGTTATTGGCATACCACAACTTTGACATATTTTATTATCCATATATTATCACCTACAAATAGTATAGCACAAAAAATTCTCCTGTTAAGAGAATTATTTATCTAATGTTCTAGTAAGAGATTGTTTTTGTTGTTTTAAATCCATATTATGCTTAACAATTTCAATATCTTCTTTTTCCGTTGCATCATATAGAGTAATGCAATCTGCACCATATCCTTCGGATACACTAACATAATATGATTTTACATACATATCGGTTTTAAATGGTGCTTTTAAAGGACTTATATCTGCAGCATTCATAGCCTCGAGTAATATACCATCTGGTCCATAATCACATTCTATTTTTACGGCTGACCAATCACATTCGTAAATTTCAGCCATCAACCTTGTTGCTAATACATCTTTAAATATTTTTAATTGTTCATCAGTTACCATTTCACTTGGAGCCATAGCATTTGCCATAAGTTCTATTAATTTACTTTCAGAATCATCACCAAGACTACCACCACGACAATTTCTACTGATAGTTTTAGCCCACCAATCAACAACAACTTTAACTGCAGGTAAAATAGCGTCTTGAGATTTTTCTATTTTACCTAATTCTTTATTATTCATTCTTTCTTCATATAAGTTAAAAGTATCAAAAGTAAAATTATCTGGATCTTCGGTTTTTTCCCTATCATAAGTCATGTTATCAACTAGTTTATTAAATTGTTCATAGTAAGCAATTAATTCTTCTTTAGTATTATCACTAAGATTCTTTCTTTTTTCTAATTCTCTTTCATAATACTTTTTAAATTCTTCCCTTTGACAAGAAGCTAATTTTAATTCTAATGATGATTCAAATTTATAATCTTTGTACCAACATTCTGTCTCACCATTATGGATTTTTATAACAAAACACCAAGTAGCATTAAAACCTCTTTTATCTGTAATATACAAAGAACCATCATCAAAGCTAAATACTATTTGTAATTCAGAATCTATACTTAAATAAGCATTTTCATAATATCTATCATCATTACCTTTGTTTTCATCAACAAATTTAGTAACTTTGGCATATATTTCCCCAGCTATTCTTTTTATTTCACTTTCATATTCCATAAAAAACTCCCTATGAATATTATAAACATAATTAGTAATTATTAGCAAGAAAAAACAGGTTAAAACCTGTTTAAGCACTTAAATTATATACCAATTGCTGGAGAAACTTCTTCAACATTTTGGTTAACAGTAATCATTTGTTGAACAATTTCGATTGTTTTGTCATCGGCAACTGCTAGAGCCTGAAGAAATTCTTCTACGCTTTCTTTAGAACAATAATTAGCAACAAAATCATCTATAACATCTTGGGCTGTTCCCATTTTAAGATGAATAGCGTCTATTTTTTCTTTTGTATCAATATCATGAAAACTAATATATAATGCATTTACTAAAATATCAAAATTATCAATTAATACCTTGCTTTGTTCTTCTCCAAGATATTGAATCCAACTAGCATCTCCGTGGAATTGAGATGCCCTCAATACTTTCCTAATGTCATCATGCTGTAATAATCTTTTAGCAGAATAGCCTGCAGCCCTATAACCTGTAGGTTCTTGAGGTCTTCCTGTCATAATTTCTAATATTTCAGCAGCTTCCACATCATTTAATGCTTCCTCAATTCCTAGCATTTCACTTTTCTCTTGAACTGCACCATTTTCAGGACTATATGAAAAGGTGTCTTGATTTAATCCAGTTGAATCAATAATTTTTCCATCTTTAACTTTTAATTTGCCATAACCCTTAATCATATGACAAATTTCATGAATCAAAGTTTTAAGTTGTTTATCATCACTAAAATCAAATTGTTTATAAAATTTTAAAAAAGTAGTTTTTATATAAACAATTGGCTTAGCAACTACTTGATTATCTTTCACTTGAATTTCATTATGGTAAAAAGCTCCTCCTAGTGGTGGTCCTTCCCAATCTTTTTCAGTGCCAAAATAAGAATTCAAATATATTTTAGGATCTTCTCCTTTAATTTGAAAATGTATATCACAATTTAAAAATGCTGATAATATAATATCTTTATATTCTTCACCATAGTACTTAATCAATGTAGGTATTAATTGACTTAAAAATCCTGTTAATTCATCGCTATATCCAAATTTATTTTTTAATTCTATTATAAAATCATCCATTTATAATTCCTACTTTCCTTCAATAGAATTAATTAACATTAATAATTCTGTTTTTAAAATATAAATATCCCGATAATTTATATTCAACAAATCGGATTCAGTCATTTTTTTGTCTTCACCACAAATATAATTGAAAGGCATATCAATTAAATCTAAATTTTTCTGATTTAAAAATTTTTTTATTATTAATGCCACTTTAATCATTTCTTCACTATATCTATTTCTTTTTTCTTCTAATCCTAATTTAGAATATTTTTTAAATAATTCTTCATATTCGTTCATTATTAACACTTCCCAACTTTTTGGATTTTTTCATTAAAATCTTTTTAAAGATTTTCTTATTGCATTATATCTATATGTATTATCAAGTTCTTTACCATTTAAACCATTAAACGCAACAGTAGTACCATTTAAAATAAACACTGAATAAAAATATGGTTTCTTAAGTTCACCGATAATTTCGTTAGCTATTGTACCTTCGCTTTCTCCAATTTCTTGATGATAATCACCATTAGGCATCATACTTGTTACACAACATCTATATTTTGCATTTCTATTTTGTTCACCATTCATCTTCCTAAGAAGTTTAACAACGCATTGATATTTAGGTAATCCTGAATCTAATGCTAGTTCATCATCTGCATATCTTGCTGTATATATTCCAGGTTCTCCATTTAATGCATCAACATATAATCCGGAATCATCTGTCATTATAGGATAATCAATATTATGATCACGACAGAATGATAAAATTGCTTGAGCTTTTATTAAAGAGTTTTCTTCTATAGTAGAACCATTCTCATCAATTTCTCCTCTATCCCATCCTATGTCTTCCATGCTAACTACTTCTATATCTAAATTCATTTCATTAATTACATTCTGTAAATCTTCTACTTTTCTTTTATTAGTAGTCCCAAATATTAATTTCATATCAATCCTCCTAAACATAATTATACCATAAACTTTTATGCCTTTTGTCATGAACTATGGGGACATGAAGCACTTCACATGTAAACCCTTATAAATAACGTTTTTGTTTATCTTGAAATATTGTCTACATACGTTTTATATACGTATGTAAAACGTATGTAGACGCTATTTTTGAAGAAAAATTACAACTTTTTAGAAAAAGAAAAAGCCCACAATTCCTTTATTTATAGGCTTTTGTGAGTTATTTACCACAACATTGCTTATATTCTTACCAGACCCACATGGATAAAAAAATTGCTCTATTTGGCTCCATTTGGCTTCAATCTATTTCACTCGGTTTCTATGGTAAACTATATCTAAAATTGGATTATTGCAATATTTTACAACTTTTACATAATTCTATTTTTTTAATTTTTAGTAATAATCCAATACCTTAATTCCATTATATTTGGATATCTAGATGGAACTGATTTATCTTGTTCACCTAGACACTTTTCTATTGTTTTTCTTGATCCAACATTATTGTCCCTACAAGTTACTAATACCTTTTCTAATCCAAGTTCTTTTGCTTTTTCTAATAATAATTGTAATTGAATAGTAGCATATCCTTTTCTTCTTTCTGATGGTCTAATGACATAACCAATATTTCCACCAATATTAATTAGTTCTCCTTTTAAATTATGTCTCAATTGTGAAAAACCATATACATGATTATTTTCATCAACAAGTAAATAGTTTGTTCCATTTGACCATGAAGGATTTAGTGTTTCAACCGTTTTATCTGCTTCACAATCTACTAACCATTCTTCGTAGGGCTTACTTAATAATTTTTCTAATCTGCCCGCTCCTTCAAATGGGTATTCATCACCACATTCGTCTAGTTCCTTACACATTTTTAATACTTCTTCTTTATCTTCTAATGTTGGTTCTCTTAAAAACAAATTCATAGTATCAACTCCTATAATTATTATATCATAAAATTTTATCCTTTATTTATAATGGTTTTATTAAATTTATTGTATCTAAACTGTATCTAAAACAAAAAAATTGCAATAAATTGCAACTTTCTTGAAATCGGTGTTTTCTCTAAAAGCCTTATATTTATTGGCTTAGATGACTACTTGCCATGACATTGTTTGTACTTTTTACCAGAGCCACATGGACATGGATCATTTCTACCTACTTTAGTAGATTTAGCTTGTCTTTTAACAGTATCATCTTTGTTTTCATTTGTTAATTTCTTTTTAGATACTTCTTTTCTTTCAACATTCTGTCTTATTTCTGCTCTTACTAACATTAATGTTATATCTTGATCTATTCTTTGCATCATTTTATCAAATAAATCAAATCCTTCTGTACTATATGCACGAAGTGGATCATCTTGACCATATCCTCTTAAGTAAATACCTTCTCTTAAATGAGATAATGTATTGATATGTTCTGTCCAATGATGATCTATAACATTTAATGATATAGCTTTTTCAAATTCATCTTTTATATCTTCTGGTACTTTTTCAATCTTAGCATCATATTCTTCTAGGATCTTATTAGATATAATTTCTACTATTTCATCTGGTGTTTTATTATCAATTTCTTCTTTATCCATATCTTTCTTTAATAGATTTTCATTAACAAATTCAACTATATCTTTGATATCATCATTTGTTAATCTACCTTCTGGGAAGATATGAGATTGTACTAAATCATCAACATGATTTTTAATAGTATCAATAACTGAATCATGAATTGATTCACTATCTAATATTTCATTTCTTCTACGATACATGATTTCTCTTTGTTGGTTCATAACATCATCGTATTGTAGTAATTGTTTACGAATATCGAAGTTATTTCCTTCAACTCTTTTTTGAGCTGATTCAATACTCTTAGTGAATGTTTTAGATTGGATTGCTTGATCTCCAAGACCCATATTGTTCATCATATCACCGATACGTTCTGATCCGAAACGAACCATTAAATCATCTTTTAGTGATACGAAGAATTGTGTAAATCCAGGATCTCCTTGACGACCAGAACGTCCTCTTAACTGATTATCGATACGACGAGATTCATGACGTTCAGTACCAATTACACATAATCCACCTAATTCTCTAATTTCATCTGATAGTTTAATATCAGTACCACGACCGGCCATGTTTGTTGCGATAGTTACTGACTTATGTTGTCCAATATTTGCAATGATTTCAGCTTCTCTTTCGTGGTTCTTAGCATTTAATACTTCATGAGGTATTTTTGCTTGTTTTAATAAACCTGATATTAATTCTGACGTTTCAATAGCAATAGTACCTATTAATACAGGTTGTCCTTTGTCATATAATTCTTTTACTTTTTCTATAATTGCTTTATACTTAGCTTCTTTTGAGGCATAAACTAAGTCTGGAGCATCTACTCTAATTACTGGCATATTTGTAGGTATTTCAATAACATACATGTTATAGATATTTCTAAACTCTTCTTCTTCTGTTTTAGCAGTACCTGTCATACCAGATAGTTTATTATACATTCTGAATAAGTTTTGGAATGTAATAGTAGCTAGAGTCTTAGTTTCTTCATTAATTTGAACTCCTTCTTTAGCTTCGATTTCTTGATGAAGTCCATCTGAGTATGCTCTACCTTTCATTAAACGACCTGTGAATTGGTCTACTATTACGATT
>JAEEGK010005187.1_pt1 | contig 31516 bp, 23 predicted proteins | sample 8958771 | NCBI WGS metagenome assembly JAEEGK01 (sample SAMN16246547, study PRJNA631951) | gut metagenome | biome: gut microbiome; feature: rumen; material: SC-attached | host: Bos | place: Iran: Karaj | collected 2018-10
CAAATAGTTTCTCCGATTACCAGTATTCCGGAAATAATAGCCAATATAGCTGTTTCACGTCCGATTGTATCGCGATTTAAGAGTATTCTCGCTGCTGAGTCAGTTGACGGAGAAGAAACTAAGACAGAGTTCAAAAGTCGATTAGAATTAAAGAATGTCTCTTTCTCATATAATGAGAAAGAAATTTTACGTGATATTACCTTCACAGTAGAAAAAGGGAAAAAGTATGCGCTTATAGGTAATAACGGAAGCGGAAAGACAACGCTGATTCGTATTATGACTGGACTGATTCGAGACTACAAGGGAGAAGTTTTATATGATGATTTGGCACTTCCATGTATCTCGAGAGAATCGGTATCTAAATTAGTATCTGTTGTTTCGCAAGATGTTTTTTTGTTTAACGACACGGTCAGAAATAATGTAACACTATTCGATCAGTCATATTCGGAAAAACAGATAAAACGTGCATTAGCTGAAGCAGGTTTATTGGAAATAGTCGAATCACTTCCAAATGGCCTCGATACAATTGTTGAGGAAAACGGAAAGAATTTCTCAGGTGGGGAGAAACAGCGGATATCGCTTGCAAGGGCCTTCTTGTTGAAAAGACCCATTTTGATACTTGATGAAGGCACCAGTGCAATAGATTCGATTTCTGGGGCCAATATAGAAGATGAATTGCTGCGTGACAGCGAACTCACGCTGGTATTGATAACACATGATGTATCTGCAGAACATCTAAGATTGTTCGACGCTGTGCTATCCCTTGATAAATAATGTTGAATAGACTTTGAAGTACAATTAGCAACATGTAGGTATAAAAATAGTTACATATGAAAAGGAGAGGTTCATTTATGACCTCTCTTTTTTGCATACTTTTTTGCGTTGTCAATTTTTGTACAGGGTCATTAAGGCTAAAAACCGACACTTGCTAAAAAAGACCCCGAAGTTACAATGATGGTGAAAATGATATTGTTGGAGGTAAGTATGGCTAAGAAATATGTTAAGATCATGAGCTCGAATCTCCTGACCACTACAAGATATCCCATTGTCATGGACGAAGGAAAATATGACAGAGGTTCCATGTTTAAGGAAATGATGAAGGATTCCCTTCCCGATTCCGCAGGACTTTGCGAGGTAACGCAGGACTGGCTTGATTATCTGGAAGACGCCTGCAAGGAACTCGGTAATTTCGGAATCACCGGAGTTAAGCAGTCGGAGAAGCTGGGAAGAAACATTCTTCGAAGCGGAAGCGGCGAATATGTTCCGATAATGTACAGAAGTGATATCTATGATCTTGTTGATGACGGCGGCTGGTGGTTTTCAAAAACACCCGATGTTCCTTCAAAGTATGAGCTTGAGGGCCACGACGCCATGAAGTACGACAGAGTGTTCTCTTATGCGGTCTTACGCGAAAAAGAAGGAGGCAGGAGTTACATTCATATCAACGTTCATTACGATCACAAATGCGACCAGTATACCAATGCGGTATGCTCCGCGCTTTTGGAGGAAAAAGCAAATGAACTGAGTGCCGCAAATGGAAATATCCCGGTTGTCATTACCGGTGATTTCAACTGTGAAGAAGACAGCCCCGCATACACTTATCTGGCTAATTCCGAACACGGATTTTATGACTCCAAATACGCGGTGAAGGATAACGACCTCTCCGCAACCTTTACGGCTTCTCTTGCAAACGGCGCGCTTCCCGGCGGAACGGGAAAGATCATAGACTTCGTATTTGCAAGTCTTAACGGCTTTAAGGCGGTAAAGGCCGAAGTCCTTAAGAAGCCTCATTTTTCGGATCACTTCGCCATCACTTCGGACTTTGAATATTAATCAAAATATATTTCAGAAAGGATATGACCATGATCAAATTCGGAACAGGCGGCTGGAGAGCCGTAATCGGAGATGAGTTTATCAGAAGCAACATACAGCTTCTTGCAAAGGCAATGTGCAAGAAGATCAAGGCTGAGGGCCTTGAAAAGAAAGGGATTGTCATCGGATACGACAGACGTTTCCTTTCAAAGGAAGCCATGCAGTGGTGTGCGGAAGTTTTTGCCGCAGAAGGAATCGTGTCTTACCTCGTTAACAAGTCGGCACCTACGCCCCTTATTATGTTCTATGTGATGAAGCATGATTTCCCCTACGGAATGATGATCACCGCAAGCCACAACCCTTCTTTGTACAACGGTATTAAGGTATTTACAAAGGGCGGAAGAGATGCGGATGAGGTTCAGACCGCAGAAATCGAAAAATATATCAACGAGACCGCTCCCGAAGAAGTTAAGGCAATGGAATACACAAAGGGAGTTGAGAGCGGAATTATCAAGGAGATTTATCCTCTTAACGAGTACCTTGACAACATTCTTGAAAGAATAGATGTGGAAGCCATAAAGAACGCGGGTCTCAAGGTCTGCATCGACCCTCTTTACGGCGTATCCGAGGCTTCTTTGTCCACGATACTTTATACCACCAGATGTGAAGTCATAAAGATCCATGACAACCATGACACACTGTTTGGAAGAAAGCTTCCCGCACCCAGCGCGGACACCCTTAAGGAGCTTCAGAACAAGGTGCTTGATACACAAAGCAACATCGGTCTTGCAACCGACGGCGACGCAGACCGTATAGGTGTTATCGATGACAACGGCAGGTTCCTCCATCCCAATGACATTCTTGTCCTTTTGTACTATTATCTCGTTAAATTCAAAGGTTGGAAGGGCCCTGTTGTAAGAAATATCGCAACTACCCACATGCTCGACAAGGTTGCGGAGAAGTTCGGAGAAAAGTGTTACGAGGTTCCCGTAGGTTTTAAGCATATTTCTGCCAAGATGACCGAGGTTGACGCGGTTATCGGCGGTGAGTCCTCCGGCGGTCTTACGGTTCGCGGACACATCAACGGTAAAGACGGTGTTTATGCCGCAGCGTTGCTTGTTGAAATGGTAGCTGTGACCGGCAAGAACATTTCCGAAATATATGCGGATATCGAGGCTGAATGCGGCAAGATCTTCATGACCGAGAACAACTATCGCTTCAGTTTCGAGAAAAAGGCTGAGATAAATAAAGTTCTCATGGAAGAAAAGCGCCTTCCCGAGTTCCCTGTGGAAGTCGAAAGGGTTTCTTACATGGACGGCTGCAAGGTTTACTTCAAAAACGGCGGCTGGATAGTAGCAAGATTTTCCGGTACCGAACCGTTGCTTCGAATCTTCTGCGAGGCAGAAAGCAACGAAGAGGCGGAAAAATTAACAAAGGTGCTTGAAGCTTTCCTTAAGCTTTAAGGATAATACAGTAGTTTCTCCCTGAAAAGAAGCGGTGGTGTTGCCGCTTCTTTTTATTTGCCCTGCACTTGACAAGAAGCTGGTGGGGAAGCTCGTTAATTTCGGCTCGGCTGCCATGCTCAATTCCACCTACAAGAAGATCAAGGCGGAAGCGGACAAGGTGGGAGTTCCCATGGATGAAAGGGAATTCCACTGCAGAGGTGAATTTAAGGGAATTCACAAAGGAAAGCCGGATGCAAAGGATCTGGAGAATGCTGCGGCTTTTGCAAGACAGTTTAAAGAAAGCGAAGAGTGATCTGCCCTGCAAAAAACAATTGGATTTTCATAAATCAGATTGCCGGTTCTTTCTTTACATCAAGGTCTTTCAAATACGCTTTCACGGTGAAAAATGCGACAACGGCGGTAAATACGAGGAGATAGATCTCGGTGATGAGAGTGGATTTTGTCAGTATTGAAATTGCCGACATGGATCCGTCCATGGCCGCGTGGAGCAGAACAGCGTAAACGACCGTTACGGGCTTTGAATCCCGTACCCCGCGGAAGACAAGATATGATAAGCAAACGTGGAAAGTGATGGCCACGATACGTTCAAAGATGGGAACCAGGAAAATATAGGAAGGCGATGCGGCAAGGGTTTGGATACTTGTAACGAGAGCAGTCTGCTGGGCCTCATCGAGACCTTCAAGAAGGCTGTTTGCATTGCCGGAATTTAACATTGTGGCGATGGCAAGGTTTCCTATGTAGGAAAAAGCAACGATCAGAATGCATTCGATGCCGCCGTGTCCGATACCGAACATGATGGATTCTTTCTTGGGGAGATCCGGTTTCATCACAAAGCGCATAACAAGGAAGCGCCCGACCTCCTCAAAAATGCCTGCGGCAAAAGCACCGTAGATCACGTAGAAGATCACGTGGGTGTTGATGAACTCTTCACCCAGTGTCGAGATAACAAATCTGTGAAGCATTGACTCGAGTATGAAAGCAAATGCAAGGAATGTGCCCGCCCCGAAAAGGAACGAAGAAATCCTGGCTTTGGATAAGATCTTCCAGACGACCATTGCGCCGAGAGGAATGATGATTGCGGAAAAAAGAGTGATTGCTATGTTACTGACCGATTGTGCGGAAATTGTGTACCCCGAAAGATCCATGTCTGCCCCTCCGTATCTGCAGGAATTAAAATACATGAATCATTATAACATACTTTTTATTTAATTTCATGATTATATGGATAGCCGTTGACCATGAACCGGTATTTTCCGTTTCGGATGTTAAGGTTTTCTTCGGGAGCAAAGGTGTCCTTGTGAGTGGCCGTCATAAGTTCGACGGACACATCAGAACTTGAAACATCCATCCGCGTATTTTCGTTCAGCCCGCCGAAAGCAAGGGCGTTTGCGCCGCTTCCCATGACTTTGAGGGTCGCGCGTTCCTGCGAAAAGTCGGTCTTTCCTCTGAGGGAGCCGATTGCGGTTATGTATTCGCCCTTCATGTCGCTGTAGAAGACGCCGTCGCAGAATTTAACGCTGCTTTCCTCGCCCGTAAGCGAGCCGTAGGAAGAAACCTCGGTGCCTTCCGCATTACATTTAAGAAGGCAGTTTGCCGCCGTAACCCTGGAACTGCCCGTAAGGGAGCCGATTCCGACACCCTTCGTGACAGCTATATTCATTTCAAATTCGCAGTCGGAGATATTGATTTCCTGAGAGCCCGAGAAGCTTCCCATGCACACTCCGCTGTTACAGTTTACGTTAAGAAGATACTTTCCGCGTCTTACGGCAATTTCGCCGCCAAGGCCCGAACCTACGGCAATTCCCGAAGTACCCTTAACGTCTATTGATACAAAACCGTCCTGATTAAAGGAAATCTTTCCGTTCTCCGAATTTAAATCATTGCCGATTCCGTATGAATTTTCCGCATCAAGAAAGATATTGAGATTTCCTCCGCCAAGAAGTGTCAAAGAGGAAGAAGCGGGGACCTTTATTCCGCCCCGTTCAAGCCTGTTGTCTCCTATGAGAACGAGAGTCACGTCGCTGTTTTCACCCAGTTCTATGCAGGCTTCGCCGTGCATGCTGGCCAGCGCGGCGTTTTCAAGAATGAGTTTTCCCGTATAATTTGCGGAAATCTCCACGTGACCGTTTGCAACAAGTCCCGACCTTCCCGCCAGGGTGACATCCGAACTCTCCCTGTCGTCTTTTCCGATGAGGATACAGCTGTAGCCTGCCTTTGCAAGGGAACTTAACGCGATCCTTCCCGTGTCGTCGGCAATGAATACCTGCTGCTTTTTCCCTGAATTGTATTCGCTTCTGTATCGTAAGATCTCGCGTTTTACGTCGTTTTCAATCTCCTGAATTATCTCCGGTGAAGGCATGGCGGTATAGAAGCCCTGAATAAGGTCAACGCCCATTCTTACCACATAGCGAAGCTCGGTCCAGGTTTCAACGCCTTCCGCCAAAGCAAGGATATCGTTATCATGGCAGAAATCGATGATCTCACGGACAAAACGCTGCTTTTTCGGATGCTTGTTGATCTCGTTGATGAGAGAATGGTCGATCTTTACGTATTCGGGCACATACTGAAGGAGATTGATGACGTTGGAATAGCCTGCGCCGTAGTCATCCAAAGCAAGCTTTATACCCAGCTGCTCGTAGCGTTTCTTTATGGCCTTGATGGTGGTTTCGTCGGCTTCGGTCTGCTCAGTTATTTCGATGACCACATCTTCGGAGTGATCGAGAAGGGAAGACTCGATATCAAGGTAATCGTCGGGCAAAAGACGCGCACCGGGGATACTGTTTATGAAAACAGGCCGGTGTTCAAGCTCTTCGGAACGCTTGTCGATGAGACAAAGAATGTTGTAAAAGGTGCATTTCTCCACATCTCCGAGACGACCGAGGAGATCAGCATACTTAAGGATTTTGTGGGGTGTCAGGTGGTCTTCGCCGCTTGTGGGGCGCATAAGAGCTTCGTAACCGTAAATTTGGCCGGTCGCGGCGCTCACGATGGGCTGGAAATGATAGGTAAGAAGGTTTTTATCGAGAATTCCCGAAACAGAATTAAGCTCTGCTTTTTCTACAGAGGATAGAGCGGCGATGCTTTCTTTTCTGAGGGCGTTTACGAGGGCACTTCCCCTGGAGCCCGCAAAAATCACCGCATCGGCGGAATAGTATTTTAAAGCCTCTTTGGTCTCGGATTCTCCAAGCCTGTCCACGGCAGGAAGGATCCTGCATTCGCAGTCGGCGGCTTCGATCACTCTTTTAAGCTCTTCGATAAGAGCGTTTTCTTCCACGGAAGCCGGTTTATCGGCAAGTATTGTGAAAAGATTTTTGGACATGCGTGTTTCCTCAAAAAACCACAGGTTCCTTCCCATGAAAAAGAAGGAAAACGATGAAAAGTCTGTAACAGTACGAAATATTATATGCGGAAACCATTAGCGTACTGTTACACGTATTTTGCGGGAAAAGCAAAGGATTCAAAAAACGGATGATTGAATTTGATTGATTTTTGATCGAATCTTTGCGTTATTTTAAGTATTTGTTCAATTTCTGCGTCAAGGAGTGACAGCAGGCTTTATTGGTGCGACTATATTCTATGGAGGGACGGCTGCAGCGTTCCATCAAATATTACAAAGGAGACTCTCATGAAGAAGAAAACAACCTGGTGCATCATCTTAGCTATTTGCTTTATCGTGAGCATGGTCGGCGCTAATCTTGTTGCATCCTCCTTCGGAAAGGTAAAGGTTTCAACCTACAACATCCCCCTTTCCAAATTGGCAACTATGATTTCAGAGAATGTCGCAAGAAACGGCAGAACGGTTGACGTTCTTTTTGACACCGATGCGACTTCACAGTTCAGTTTCACGGTATACGTTCCGAAGAACGCCACAAAAGAGCATCCCGCTCCCACTGTCGTTTGCGCTCACGGTTACAACAATACCAAAGAAATGCAGCTCTTTAACCTTGAGGAACTGAGCCGCAGAGGATTTGTTGTTATCGCTTATGACCTTGCGGGTCACGGACGTTCCGATGTTTCCGTAAACGATCACACAAAGGGCACCGAAGGCTGCCTGGCTGCGGTTGAATATGCAATGAGCCTTGATTTTGTTGATATCGACCGCGTAGGTCTTACGGGCCACAGCGCAGGCGATCTCAACTGCTCGAATACTCTTGCTATTGTGAATGGGGCTGAATCGAACAATCATGTAAGAGCATGGTTCTGTTCATCCGGTACCATTGCCGCACTGTTTCTTTCTCCCGATCTTATGGATAACTTCATCTGGAGAGTTGCGGTAGGTAAGTGCGACGAGCTTGACACGAACTTCTTCAGCGCAAGCCACTTCCTTGATACTCCCTTTGCTTCAATGATGGTACAGCGTACTTATCCCGGATTTGCCGAAGCGGCTGTCACAAACGGTCAGTGGTACGGTCCCGACGGTCCCATAGAAACGCCTAAGGACGGTAATGCTCTTAATGTGGACAAAGCGGTTTCCATCTGCAACCCCGGTTATACCCACCCCGCAGCGGTATTCTCTCTTGAAGGGACCAGACTTTCCATTGAATTCTTCTACGCTGCTTTCGGAACACCTTACGGTGCAAAGTACATTTCGCCCAAGAGTCAGATATGGCCCCTTGCCACAGCATTCCAGCTCCTTGGCATGCTTGCTTTCTTCGCATCGGCCGTATTGCTCATCAGCCTTCTTCTTGAGACCAAGCTCTTCGCGGATCTTAAGAGAAAGTCCGATGACATTTCGAAGCTTCCGTCCATTAAGGACTGGCGCGAATGGGTAATGATAGTTGTGGTATTTATCCCGCTTATCCTCTTCCCCGTATTTACCTACTTCCCTTGCTATACAAAGGGCTCGGCTATCTTTGACAGCACCAGCTACACCGCTCCCGTTGTAAACGGTATTGCATGGTGGACCTTCTGCGTAGGACTGTTTACCACATTTATGCTTCTTGTAAAGCAGCTGCTTGTTCGCATCCTTTACAAAGAAGAAGAGAGGGTAAACGTATTTGCAAATGCCGCATTCGAAAGCGGCAAGCATTTCATGAAGACCGTTCTTTTTGCGGCAACGGTAGTGCTTATCATGTACATTCCCCAGATGATCGCATTCTACGGATTCGGGGTACAGTTCGGTATAGCGGTTTATGTTGTGGGCGTTCCCAGATACGTATGGCTGCCCGATATACTGCTTAAGTACCTGCCTATCTGGATCGTTATGATGGTACCCAACGCATTGCTCAATTCACAGACCCGGTACAGGGATGTTCCGGAATGGCTTTCGACAACCTTCTGTGCGCTGGCAAACCTTCTGCCCATCGGCGTTATGACCTGGGTCAACTACGCTACCGTTATCAAGACCGGCGTGCTCAAGCACCCCGACGGAGATCCCAGTATCATGGCATTCAACCTGTTTGCACCCATGATCTTCATTGCCATTACCGGACGTATCGCATATAAGAAGACAAAGAATGTCTGGGCGGGCGCACTTATTAATGCAGCCATCATCGGTATCATGGCAGTTGCGATCACCCGTCACTCATCTGACTTTATGTTCCACTTCTAAGCGGAAACTATTCTGTTATCAACCTGTCGCCCAGAGCCTTAACAAGCTCCGGGTCGTCAGGCGTGCGTTCCATGATCACATAATCGGGAACCGTGAGGTCGGCAAGAGTCAGCAGTGTCTCTTTGCCGACCTTACTTGTATCGCAAAGCAGTATTTTCTTTTTGGTATGGCGCATCATCTCGCGGCTCACTTCCATGACTCTCGGTTCTATGCTGGTGATCCCGGCTTTGGCGCTTATGCCGCTGCAGGAAAAGAACATGAGATCCGTGTTGAACTGCTTTACCGCTTCCACGGCCTGGTTACCGACGATTATGGCGCCCTCATAGACCTGACCGCCCAGCACATAGATGGAGGCGGAGGTGGTTTGCGCGGTCACCCGGCTGACTCTTAAGGAGCTGGTGATCACGACGATGTTTTTGTAATTGTTGAAATAAGGTATAAGTGACAGATTTGAGGAGCTGCTCTCCATAAAGACGGAGCAGGAATTTTTAAGGAAGCGGCTGGCGATCTTGGCCATTTTTTCTTTGGCCGCAATATTGGTCTGTTCCCTAACAAAAGGCGGATAGTCTCTGTCCACCGTGGGGAGCATGGCACCGCCCCAGACACGTTTGATGAGGTTTTGTTTTTCCATGGCCTCAAGATCCCGTCTGACGGTGGCTTCCGAGGCATAGAGCTGCTTGCTTAAAAACTGAACGGTCACGCTCTTTTTCTCTTTGATCAGTTCATAGATCCTGGAATATCTGTCAACCTGCAGCATATGTTTTACTCCTTTGATCGAATATGATTATATTATATCAAATTTTATCGAAAACCCAAGGAACAAGTTAGAATGACGGATCTGCAAAAAGAAATCGAAAAACTTATGCGGGAATGCGGCGATATCATGCTGGATGCCGTTCGCGATCCTTCCATGGTCTCCGCCAAAGAGGGGCATGCCAACTTTGTGACCACCTATGACAAAGCCATTCAGGAAAAACTGCGGGCAGGGCTTTGCAGCCTTAAGCCCGGGGCGGTTTTCATTGGCGAAGAAGAAGACATCCATCCGAGCATATTTGACGGATTTGCCTTTGTGGTGGACCCTATCGACGGAACCACCAATTTTATAAGGGACTATAAGCAGAGCTGTATTTCCGTGGCGCTGCTTGAAAAAGGCGTCCCCGTGTTGGGTCTTGTATACAATCCTTACCTTGATGAAATGTTTACGGCAAGAAAGGGTGGAGGCGCTTTTTTAAACGGAGAAAGGATACATGTTTCGGACTTGCCTTTGGAACTTGGAATCGTGCTTTTCGGCACTTCTCCCTATTACCCGGAATTAAACAGGAAATCCTTCGATCTTGCCTATGATTACTTTAAAAGTGCCCTGGATATAAGAAGGAGCGGTTCTTCCGCCCTGGATCTTTGCAGTATTGCGTCGGGCCGGGCCGAGGTCTTCTTTGAACTTCGCTTAAGCCCCTGGGACTACGCAGCGGGTTCTTTGATAGTAACCGAAGCGGGCGGTAAGGTCACTACAGCCGAGGGAGAGCCTCTCCGATTTGACTGCCCCTGTTCGGTGCTTGCAAGCAACAGAAAGTAAGATTTGGCCAAGCCCCCTTGACACCCTGCCGAGGGGGTCTTATAATGTCCGCAAAGCAATGACGAAGACAGTACCTAAGCAATGAAGGTCACAGAGAGTCGGGGCAGGTGAAAGCCCGACACCGGTTTGTTTCAGGGAAAATCACTTCCGAGCTTCGACCCGAAAGCCTTTGTGAGTAGGAGTCGGCGGAATCTCACCGTTAGCAGAGAAGCGTATGAACCATTACCGTGCGGCAATCCGGGCGGTATTAACAGGGAGTACTCTTAAAAAGGTGGTTAAACAAGACTGATTATTGAGACTTGTCCTTTTTAGGGCAGGTCTCTTTTGTTATTTTCAGCAAGGAGGAATTCACATGTACAAACAGGTACCCACAAGCATGAATTTTGTGGACAGAGAAAAAGAAACACTTAAGTTCTGGCAGGAGAACGATATTTTCGAAAAGAGTATGGAGAACCGTAAGGAAGGCCCCACCTATACCTTCTACGACGGCCCCCCTACCGCCAACGGCAAGCCTCATATCGGCCATGTCCTTACCCGCGTTATCAAGGATATGATCCCCAGATACCGCACCATGAAGGGCTACATGGTACCCAGAAAGGCCGGCTGGGACACCCACGGACTTCCCGTGGAACTTGAAGTTGAAAAACTTCTCGGCATCGACGGCAAGGACCAGATCGAAGCTTACGGCCTCGATCCCTTCATCACCAAGTGTAAGGAATCCGTATGGAAATATAAGGGAATGTGGGAGGACTTCTCCGGAACAGTAGGCTTCTGGGCCGACATGGATGAACCCTACGTTACCTATCACGACGATTACATCGAGTCCGAATGGTGGGCTCTTAAAGAGATCTGGGACAAGAAGCTCCTCTACAAAGGCTTCAAGATTGTTCCCTACTGCCCTCGTTGCGGTACCCCTCTTTCATCTCACGAGGTAGCACAGGGCTATAAGACATTGAAGGAACGCACTGCTGTAGTACGTTTCAAGATTAAGGGTGAAGACGCATACTTCCTTGCATGGACCACCACACCCTGGACCCTTGCATCTAACATCGCACTCTGCGTTAACCCTGAGGAGACCTACGCTAAGGTTAAGGCAGCAGACGGCTACACCTACATCATGGCTCAGGCACTTCTTGATAACGTACTTAACGCTATCGAGCGTCCCGAAGGCACACCCGCTTACGAAGTTCTCGAGACTTACACCGGTAAGGACCTTGAGTACAAGGAATATGAGCCTTTGTATCAGTGCGCAGCAGATGTAGTTGAGAAACAGCATAAGAAAGCTTTCTTTGTATACTGCGACGACTACGTAACCATGCAGGACGGTACCGGTATCGTACATATCGCTCCCGCATTCGGTGAAGACGACGCCCGCGTAGGACGTAAGTATGACGCTCCTTTCGTGCAGATGGTAGACGATCACGGCGTTATGAAGCCCGAGACTCCTTTTGCAGGCATGCGCTGTAAGCCCACGCAGAAAGAAATCGAGGCAGGCGCAATCAACTGTGACCCCGAAGTACTCAAAGAACTTTCCGGAAGAAAGCTTTTATTCAGCGCTCCCAAGGTAGAGCACGATTATCCTCACTGCTGGCGTTGCGGAACCCCTCTTTTGTACTATGCAAGAGAGTCCTGGTTCATCAAGATGACAGCCGTAAGAGACGACTTAGTACGTAACAATAAGACAGTTAACTGGATTCCCGCTACAATCGGTGAGGGACGTTTCGGTAACTGGCTTGAGAATATTCAGGACTGGGGTATTTCCCGTAACCGTTACTGGGGTACTCCCCTTAATATCTGGGAATGCGCTGATTGCGGTCACCAGGAAGCAATCGGTTCCAGAAAACAACTTGAAGAAATGTCCGGTAACCCCGCAGCTGCTACTGTAGAGTTACACAGACCTTACATCGATGAGATTACCTGCACATGTCCTAAGTGCGGCAAGACCATGAAGAGAGTTCCCGAAGTTATCGACTGCTGGTTCGATTCAGGTGCAATGCCTTTCGCTCAGCATCACTATCCTTTCGAGAACAAAGACCTCTTTGAGAAGCAGTTCCCCGCTCAGTTCATTTCAGAAGCGGTTGACCAGACCAGAGGTTGGTTCTACTCACTTATGGCTGAGAGCACCCTTCTTTTCAACAAGGCTCCTTACGAGAACGTAATCGTACTCGGACATATTCTTGATGAGAACGGTGAAAAGATGAGCAAGTCCAAGGGCAATTCGGTAGATCCTTTCGAGGCCCTTGCCAAGTACGGCGCAGATGCCATCAGATGGTACTTCTACACCAACTCCGCACCTTGGCTTCCCAACAAGTTCTCGGGAGACACCGTTGTGGAAGGTCAGAGAAAGTTCATGGGTACTCTTTGGAATACTTACGCTTTCTTTGTACTGTATGCAAATATCGATAATTTTGATGCTACGAAGTACACACTTGACTACGATAAGTTACCTGTAATGGACAAGTGGCTTCTCTCCAAGATGAACACCATGGTTAAGGACGTTGATACCAACCTTGAGAATTACCGTATTCCCGAGGCAGGCCGCGCACTTGACGAGTTCGTTGATGATATGAGTAACTGGTACGTTCGTCGCTCACGTGAAAGATTCTGGGCTAAGGGTATGGAGCAGGATAAGATTAACGCTTACATGACTCTCTACACCGCTCTTGTAACCGTTGCCAAGGCTGCGGCTCCCATGATTCCTTTCATGGCAGACGATATCTATCGTAACCTTGTATGCTCAATCGATTCTTCAGCTCCTGTAAGCGTTCACCTTTGCGACTTCCCTGTATGTGAAGACGCTCATGTGGACAAGGAACTTGAGAAGAACATGGACGCTGTACTTAAGACCGTTGTTATGGGTCGTGCAGCCAGAAACGCTTCCAATATCAAGAACAGACAGCCCATCTCCAAGATGTTTGTTAAGGCTCCTTTCGAACTTTCCGAGTTCTTCAAGGAAATCATCGAGGACGAGTTAAACGTTAAGGATGTAGTATTTACAGACGATGTACGCGAGTTCACTTCATATACCTTCAAGCCCCAGCTTCGTACCGTAGGACCCAAGTACGGCAAGCAGCTCGGCGGCATTCAGAAGTACCTTGGTGAGCTTGACGGTAACGCTGCTATGGATACACTTAAGGCAGACGGAGCGCTTACTTTTGACGTAAACGGTACAGAAGTTAAGCTTACCGAGGAAGACCTCCTCATCTCCATCGCTCAGAAAGAAGGCTACGTAACCGAGGCTGACAACGTTGTCACTGTAGTACTTGACACCAACCTTACACAGGAACTTATCGAGGAAGGCTTCGTATACGAGGTTATCTCCAAGATTCAGACCATGCGTAAGGATTCGGGCTTCGAGGTTATGGACCGTATCAAGGTTGTGGTAACCGGAAGCAATGTAGTATCAGAAGTTGTGCTTAAGAATAAAGACGCAATCGCCACCAAGGTTTTGGCGGTTGATATTGCCGATAACGGAACCCTTTCCAACATGAAAGAATGGAACGTTAATGGTGAAAATGTTACAATAGGCGTTGAAAGGGTTTAAGGGATATAAACTCAAAAAGGAGACGTGTAACAATGGGAGCACCTAAGTTTGATAAAGAATTGTTCAAAAGAAGTGTAGTTTACAACGTTAAGACTACTTACAGAAAGACTTTGGAAGAGGCTACCGATCAGCAGATATTCCAGGCAGTCTGCTATGCCATCAAGGATCAGATAATCGATTCCTGGATGGATACGCAGAAAGCAATCGAGGAGCAGGATGCCAAGATTGTTTACTATATGTCCATGGAATTCCTGATGGGAAGAGCCTTAGGCAATAACCTTATCAACATGAAGGCTTACAAGGAAGCGGCAGCAGCACTTGAGGAGCTCGGAGTGAATATAGATGTTGTGGAAGACGAGGAGCCCGATGCGGCTCTGGGTAACGGCGGTCTCGGAAGACTTGCCGCTTGTTTCCTTGATTCACTTGCAACTCTCGGCTATCCTGCTTACGGATGCGGTATCAGATATCGCTACGGTATGTTCAAGCAGGTAATCCGCGACGGCTATCAGGTAGAGGTACCCGATAACTGGCTTGAGAACGGCAATCCCTTTGAATTACGCCGTCCCGAATATACCAAGGAAGTTAAGTTCGGAGGATACACCGAATTTGACACGGACGCCTTTGGTCGTAACCACTACAGACAGGTAGGTTACCAGTCTGTTAACGCTGTGCCTTACGATTTGCCTATCTTAGGCTATGGTAACGGCATGGTTAATACATTAAGAATATGGGACGCTCAGCCCATGGAAGTATTCAAGCTTGATTCTTTTGACAAGGGCGATTACCAGAAGGCGGTTGAGCAGGAGAACCTCGCGCGCAACATCGTAGAGGTTCTGTACCCCAACGACAATCATTATGCAGGTAAGGAATTAAGACTTAAACAGCAGTACTTCTTTATTTCAGCATCCGTTCAGGAAGCGGTAGACAAGTACTTAAGAACCCACAAGGATCTTCTTAAGTTCCACGAGAAGGTTACTTTCCAGCTTAACGATACTCACCCGACGGTTGCGGTTCCCGAGCTTATGCGTATTCTTTTGGACGAACATAATCTCACATGGGAAGAAGCGTGGGAAGTTACTTCCAAGACCTGTGCTTACACCAATCATACAATTATGGCTGAAGCGCTTGAGAAATGGCCTATCGACCTTTTCTCAAGACTCCTTCCCCGTATCTACCAGATTGTGGAAGAGATTAACAGACGCTTCATTGAAGACATAGAGGCCAGGTTCCCCGGCAACAAGGAGAAGGTTCGTAAGATGGCCATTCTCTGGGACGGTCAGGTGCGCATGGCCAATCTCGCAATTGCCGCAGGCTACTCAGTTAACGGTGTTGCAAGACTTCATACCGAGATTCTTAAGAAGCAGGAGCTTCGAGACTTCTACGAGATGTTCCCCGAGAAGTTCAACAATAAGACGAACGGTATTACGCAGAGACGTTTTCTTTTGCACGCTAACCCTCTTCTTGCAGACTGGGTTACCGAGAAGATTAAGTCAGATAAGTGGGTGACAGATTTGTCGGCCATTGAAGGCGTTGCCAAGTACGCAGACGATGCCGAGGCTCGCAAGGAATTCATGGAGATTAAGCGCCTTAACAAGGTGCGCCTAGCCAAGTACATCAAGGCTCATAACGGAGTGGATGTTAATCCCGATTCTATCTTCGATGTACAGGTTAAGAGACTTCACGAGTACAAGCGTCAGCTTCTTAACATCCTCGATATCATGTACCTTTACAACATGCTTAAGGCTAATCCCGATATGGATTTCTACCCTCGCACATTTATCTTCGGTGCGAAGGCCGCTGCGGGTTATCATACCGCCAAGCAGACCATTAAGCTTATTAACTCCGTTGCGGACGTAATCAACAACGATGCGTCTATCAAGGGTAAGATTAAAGTTATATTTATAGAGAATTACAGAGTATCCAATGCAGAGCTTATTTTTGCCGCATCGGATATTTCGGAGCAGATATCCACAGCCTCCAAGGAAGCTTCCGGTACCGGTAACATGAAGTTCATGCTTAACGGCGCCATCACCCTTGGCACCATGGACGGCGCCAATGTCGAGATAGTCGAGGAAGTAGGCGCTGAGAATGCTCAGATATTCGGCCTGTCCGCCGAGGAAGTCATCAACTTCGAGAATTACGGCGGCTATATGCCTATGGAGATTTACAACTCCGATCCCGATATTAAAAAGGTTTTGGAACAGCTTGTAGACGGTACCTACGATTCCGATAACGTTGAGGAATTCAGATCCCTTTACAACTCGTTACTTAATACAAAAGAAACAAACAGAGCCGACAGATACTTTATTTTGAAGGATTTCAGATCCTATCATGACGCGCGCGAAGAGCTGTGCCGCAAGTATACCGACAAGGATGCCTGGGCAAAATCGGCAATTCTTAACGTCGCTCATGTCGGCAAGTTCTCATCAGACAGAACCATACAGGAATATGTCGATGATATCTGGCACCTTAAAAAGGTGACTGACACTAAGAGGGGACAGACCAAATGATTAAATTACATGAGAACGGTGCATTTTTGGTAGGCGGGGTAGAGATTGTACCCGAGAACAGCGAGGCCGCTAAGGCTTATTCGGCGTCCGGCGCCAGAAAAGGCACAATGGCTTACCATATCCTTGAGGCTCACAATACCTCAGGCAACATGGAAAAGCTTAAGATTAAATTCGACAAGCTCACATCTCACGATATTACCTTCGTAGGTATTATCCAGACTGCAAGAGCTTCGGGACTTACCAAGTTCCCGATTCCTTACGTACTTACCAACTGCCACAATTCACTTTGTGCGGTAGGCGGTACCATCAATGAAGATGACCACATGTTTGGCCTTACCTGTGCCAAGAAATACGGCGGAATCTACGTTCCCCCTCACCAGGCGGTTATTCATCAGTTCGCCCGTGAGATGCTTGCTGAGGCAGGCGGCATGATTCTTGGTTCCGACTCACATACCCGTTACGGTGCCCTCGGTACCATGGCAGTTGGCGAAGGCGGACCCGAACTTGTTAAGCAGCTTCTTTCGCAGACATACGATATTAAGCTTCCCGGAGTGGTAGGTGTATACCTTAAAGGTGAGCCTGTACCCGGCGTAGGCCCTCAGGACGTGGCACTTGCCATTATCGGTGCGGTATTTGCCAACGGCTATGTTAACAATAAAGTTATGGAGTTTGTGGGACCCGGCGTCAAGAACCTTTCCGCAGACTTCCGTATCGGTGTCGATGTAATGACCACTGAGACCACCTGTCTTTCTTCCATTTGGACTACCGATGAGAAGATTGAAGAGTTCTACGAGATTCACGGACGTAAGAGCGCGTACAAAGAACTCGCTCCCGACGAAGTGGCTTACTACGACGGCATGATTGAGGTTGACCTTTCTAAGATTAAGCCCATGATTGCCATGCCTTTCCACCCTTCAAACGTTTATACCATCGAAGAGGTTAACAAGAACCTTAAAGATGTTCTTCATGAAGTTGAAGAGCGTGCTAAGGTCAGCTTCGGTGACAAGGTTAATTACTCACTTCAGGATAAGATCCGTGATGGTAAGCTCTATGTAGATCAGGGTATTATTGCAGGTTGTGCCGGCGGCGGATTCGAGAATATCTGTGCAGCTGCTGACATTATGGATGACGCATATATAGGTAACGATGAATTTACATTCAGTGTTTATCCCGCGTCCATGCCGATTTATATGGAACTTGTTAAGAATGGTTGTATTACCAAGCTTATTAAGTCCGGTGCGGTTATTAAGACCGCTTTCTGCGGACCTTGCTTTGGCGCAGGTGATACACCTTCCAATAATGCATTCTCCATCCGTCACTCTACGAGAAACTTCCCTAACCGTGAAGGCTCCAAGATTCAGAACGGTCAGATTGCATCCGTTGCACTTATGGACGCTCGTTCCATTGCGGCTACGGCAGCCAATAAAGGCTTCTTAACACCTGCTACGGAGATTGATAAGGAGCTTAAGAAGTACAAGTACTTCTTTGACTCATCAATATATGCTAACCGTGTATTTGATTCTCACGGTGTGGCAGACCCCAATCAGGAGATTAAGATGGGTCCCAACATTAAAGACTGGCCCAAGATGGTAGCACTTACCGATAATCTTCTTTTGAAGGTAGTATCCGAGATTCACGATCCCGTAACCACTACCGACGAGCTTATTCCTTCCGGCGAGACTTCGTCTTACCGCTCCAATCCTTTGGGACTTGCAGAGTTCACACTCTCCCGTAAGGATCCCGAGTACGTAGGCCTGGCCAAAGAAGTTCAGAAGGCTGAGAAGGCTCGTGAAGCAGTACTTATCGATGACAGTGCAGATAAGCCCACAGAAGTCCTTCCTGAGCTTAAGGCAGTCATGGACAAGGTACTCGCTCAGTACCCTGATGTTAACCGTAAGAACTTCGGTATCGGCTCCACAATTTTCGCCGTTAAGCCCGGTGATGGTTCCGCTCGTGAGCAGGCAGCTTCCTGTCAGAAGGTTCTCGGCGGATGGGCTAACATCGCCAATGAATACGCGACCAAGCGTTATCGCTCTAACCTCATTAACTGGGGCATGCTTCCCTTCGTAATTGATAAGGGCGACCTTCCTTTTACCAAGGGCGATTACATCTTCATCCCCGAGATTAAGAAAGCGGTTGTTGAGAAGAACAACGATATCAAGGCTTACGCTGTTAAGGCAGACGGCCTCAAGGAGTTCACCCTTCACCTCGGCGATTTAACCGATGAGGAAAGAGAGATTATTCTTAAGGGATGCCTGATTAACTATAATGCAGTTTAATAAATGATAAAAAGAAAACTCCGAAGCATGGGCTTCGGAGTTTTTTTGCGGCTATTTTGAGAGTGTATTCATTTCTTCTTTGAGTTCTTCGATAAATTGAAGTATCGTATCAATGTTTTTCTTTTGCTCGGACCCCTCGGTAATTAAAGCCAGTACCCGCTCTCTTGAGGTGTACATGGAAGGTAAAAGATTGGCTATCTCAACGGCCTCTGCCTTTCGACCTAAGTCAACCAGGCAGTAGCATTTAGTCATTTTGGCTTGCGCCGTCTTCGACGTTTCCCCGCCGTCAAGGCTGATAGTGCGATCGGCGTGCATAATGGCTTCTTCCAGAAGATGCTGACGAGTTTCGTTTTCTTTTTCCTTAGAGAGGGTGTAGGTTACCCAGGCCATCAGATGATTCATGGAAGCGGAAAGAGACCATTTACTCATGGAAGTGCTTAGTTCATTGTAGGCAAGTTCCGCTTTGCCATCATTGACGAGAGAGTGAATCCTTTGAGCCAATTCTTTCATGTCGGCTTCACGTTCTTTGGCATCAAAAGAAAGAAGGCTATCCACCGAGATACCATAGTAGTCCGCGAGAATCGGTAGCATAGAAATATCCGGCATTGAAAGATTGTTCTCCCATTTACTGATTGTTTGAGGAGAAAGGTTCAGGCATTCAGCCAGTTCTTCCTGTGTGAGATTCTTGCTTTTGCGGAGTGTTTTAAGATTGTTTCCCAAGTCCATTTCAAAATTCCTTTCTATCATATTATAGCGTAAGTGTAAGGGGTGTGGGTAGAAAGAAGAACATACTATTCAGAGTTTTGATTCAACGGGTAGTAGAATAACAGATGAGAAAAAAGCCGGCGCTAAAGTGCGCCGGCGGTCTATAGGAGGTTTACATTGCATCTTTCATGGACTTTACATACTCACCGATGTACTTGGGAGCTTCGGTGCCGTACTTCTCAAGATACTTGATGATGGCGGAGCCGACGATGGCGCCGTCGGAGAGGGCGGACATCTTGGCGGCCTGCTCGGGAGTGGAGATGCCGAAGCCGATAGCGCAAGGGATATCAGTGACTCCACGGATAACTGATACGATGGATGCAAGATCGGTCTTAATCTCGCTTCTCGTGCCCGTTACGCCCAGGCTGGAGACTACGTAGATAAAGCCTTCGGCTTCACGTGCTATCATGGCTATGCGCTCGCCTGAGGTGGGTGCGATGAGGGATATGAAGGCTACATCGTATTTGCGGCAGGTGGGAGCGAAGTCTTCTTTTTCCTCGAAGGGAACATCGGGAAGGATAATTCCGTCGATGCCGACTTCACTGCAGGTCTTAACGAAGCGCTCGGTGCCGTAAGAGAAAACTACGTTGGCATAGGTCATAAATACAAGGGGTACGGTAACGTCCTTGCGAAGGTCGCGGACGAAGTCGAAAACTTTGTCAGTGGTGATGCCTCCGGTAAGTGCGCGGAGGTTGGCACCCTGGATGACGGGGCCTTCTGCGGTAGGATCCGAGAAGGGGATGCCAAGCTCGATAAGGTCGGCACCGTTCTTAACCGCTTCGCGGACGGCGGCGCCGGTGGTCTCAAGGTCCGGGTCACCGCAGGTTATAAAGGCTATAAAAGCCTTGTTATTGTTAAAAGCATCAGCAATTCTATTCATGGAGATCCTCCCCTCTGTAGCGGGCGATGGCGGCACAGTCTTTGTCACCGCGGCCGGAGATTGTTATTACGATAATTTGGTCGGGGCTCATTGTGGGAGCAATCTTCATAGCATGCGCAACAGCGTGAGCCGACTCTATAGCAGGGATGATGCCCTCGGTCTTAGACAGATATTCAAAAGCACATACAGCTTCCTCGTCGGTTACAGGAACGTATTCCGCACGACCGATATCGTGAAGGTAAGCGTGCTCGGGGCCGACGCCGGGATAATCAAGGCCGGCTGAGATAGAGTATACGGGAGCAATCTGACCGTATTCATCCTGACAGAAATATGACTTCATGCCATGGAAGATACCGAGCTTGCCGGTATTGATTGTTGCGGCGGTCTCGAATGTATCGATACCGTGGCCTGCAGCCTCACAACCGATAAGGCGAACGCCCTTGTCCTCTATAAAATTGTAGAAGGTTCCGATTGAGTTGGAGCCACCGCCTACACAGGCGATAACGGCGTCGGGAAGTCGTCCTTCTTTTTCCATAATCTGTTCTTTGATTTCCTTGGAGATAACTGCCTGGAAGTCACGTACGATGGTGGGGAAAGGATGGGGACCCATTACGGAGCCGAGGCAGTAGTGAGTGTCATCGATTCGGGAAGTCCATTCGCGCATCGCCTCGGATACAGCATCCTTAAGGGTTGCGGTACCGGACTTAACAGGCACGACAGTTGCACCGAGAAGGCGCATACGATATACGTTTAACGCCTGACGAATGGTGTCCTCCTCGCCCATGAATACAACGCATTCCATGTTCATGAGAGCGGCAGCGGTGGCGGTAGCAACACCGTGCTGGCCGGCACCGGTCTCGGCGATGAGACGGGTCTTGCCCATTTTCTTGGCAAGAAGCGCCTGACCGAGAACGTTATTGATTTTATGAGAACCCGTATGGTTAAGATCTTCACGTTTAAGATAAATCTTCGCGCCGCCGAGATCCTTGGTCATTTTCTCGGCGTAATACAGGCGCGAAGGGCGACCTGCATATTCATTCAAAAGCTCCTGCAGTTCGCGGTTGAACTCGGGATCGTTTTTGTATTTATTGTAAGCTTCTTCAAGCTCGATAACGGCATTCATAAGGGTTTCGGGAATGTACTGCCCGCCGTGTATGCCGAAGCGTCCGTTTTGATTGCTCATATTCAGTCCTTTCTTACGGCCTTAACAAATGCCGTCATCTTATCTATATCCTTAAACCCGTCAGTCTCGATTCCGGAACTCACATCCACCGCGTAGGGGTGAACCGCCGCAACAGCGTCCGCCACATTCCCGGGATTGAGCCCGCCTGCGAGAAAGAAAGGTCTCCTCACATCTTTAACTATGCTCCAGTCAAAAGTGACCCCGTCGCCTGCGCCCTCATCCAACAGAATATAGTCTGCAGCACTCTTAACAGCCGATTCAACATCTTCGGCAGCAGCTACTTTAAATGCGCGAATCACAGGCTTGCCGGTAGCTTTCTTAAGCTCAGCCACATATTCCTCCGACTCGCTTCCGTGAAGCTGTGCCACATCTATGACACCTTTGTTAAGCAGGTCAGCAACAACAGGTAACTCTTCATTTACGAACACGCCCACAGCCTTAATATCCGGCAAAAGAAGCTGCTTAAGCTCCATAGCCTTCTCAGGCTCCACGTAACGCTTGCTTTTGCGGGCAAATACAAATCCTATATATTCGGGCTTCAAACCGTTGGCTGCGACTATATCCAAGGGTCTTCGAAGTCCGCACAGTTTAATCTCAGTCATTTATAATCCTTTCAATTCGCGAAGCTTTAAATTCTTATCGGGAGCACGCATAAGCGCTTCGCCCACAAGCACCGCATCGGCGCCTATATCGCTAGCATCCACAATGTCCTGACGGCCTTTAACGCCTGACTCCGACACGAAGAGAATTCCCGAAGGAATCATGTCGCGAAGTCTCTTGGCGTTGCCGGTATCAACGGTGAAGTCCTTGAGATTACGGTTGTTGACACCGATAATTCTTGCACCTGCTTTGATAGCTACATCAACTTCCGCCTCGTCGTGCGCCTCCACAAGAGCGGAGAGCCCGAGCTCGTCACACACACCGATGTATTCGGAAATTTGTGACGGCGAAAGAATGGAACAAATAAGCAGCGCTGCCGAAGCACCCAGAACCTTAGCCTCGTACAACATATATTCATCAACGGTGAAGTCCTTGCGAAGGCAGGGAATCGACACGTTAGAAGCGATTTCACGTAAATAATCGTTGCTTCCGAGGAACCACTTGGGCTCAGTGAGTACCGATATACAATCGGCGCCGGCCGCCTCGTATTCACGAGCTATCTGAAGATAAGGGAACTCGGGAGCAATAAGTCCTTTGGACGGCGAAGCTTTCTTGCATTCGCAGATAAAAGAAAGTCCTTCTTTTGCCAGAGCCTTTTCAAAGGGGAAATCACCCTTCCTGAGGCTCCCTGTCATGCTCTTAAGTTCAACAAGCGGAACCGCCACGGATGCGGCAGCCACTCTTTCACGTGCGTGAGCGGCAAGCTCATCTAAGATAGTCATCATTCTTCCTCCGGACGGTTGCTGACTTCGATAATCTTCTTAAGGGTCTCGGTAGCTTTACCGGAGTCGATAAGAGAAGCGGCGAGAGCGATGCCGTCTTTGAATGTTTCAGCCTTGCCTGCAATGTAGAGGGAAGCGCCTGCATTCATAAGAACCGCATCACGCTTTGGACCCTTGGCACCATTCAAGATATCGGTAGTAATCTGAGCATTTTCTGCGGGAGTGCCACCTACCAAATCAGCCTTGGTACAACGGGTGAGACCGAAATCTTCGGGAGTGATGGTGTAAGCCTTAAACCATCCGTCGCGAATCTCGCAAACCTTGGTAGGAGCGCTGAGAGATATCTCATCGAGCTTATCCATTCCGTATACCACCATACCGCGCTTGATGCCTAAGCTTACAAGTACCTGAGCAAGGGGCTCTACAAGGTACTCATCGTATACGCCGAGAAGCTGCATCTTGGGGGAGCCGGGATTGGTGAGTGGGCCGAGGATATTAAATACTGTTCTGAATCCGAGCTCCTTTCTGATGGCACCTACATACTTCATGGAAGTATGATACTTCTGAGCGAAAAAGAAACACATTCCGGCTTCTTTTAACAATTCTACACAACGCTTGGGACTCTGATTGATGTTAACGCCGAGAGCCTCGAGACAGTCGGCGGTACCGCACTTGGAAGATGCTGCGCGGTTACCGTGTTTGGCAACCTTTACACCGCCTGCAGCGGCTACGATAGCGGAAGTCGTGGAGATGTTGAAGCTCTGTGCATTGTCTCCGCCGGTTCCTACGATTTCGAAAATATCCATGCCGGTCTCAACCTTGGTGGCGTGGTCTCTCATGGCAGCCGCGCAACCTGCGATTTCATCGATGGTCTCCGCGCGGGCACTCTTGGTGGAAAGAGAAGCGAGGAATGCGGCATTCTGAGTGGGAGTGGTCTCGCCGCTCATAATCTCGTTCATTACGCTGTAAGCTTCGTCGTAAGTCAAATCTTCTTTGTTAACAATCTTTACAATGGCTTCTTTAATCATTTTGGTATCCTCCGTTATTCAACATTTCGCTATATTTTTAATAAAGTTTCTAAGCATCGTCTTGCCGTCGGGCGTCATAATCGACTCGGGATGGAACTGTACTCCGTAAATCGGGTATTTGATGTGTTCGACAGCCATGATTTCTTTTAAATCCGTCACTGCCGTGATTCTAAGTTCATCGGGTATCGTAGTCGGGTCGGCCGCCAGCGAGTGATACCTTGCTACCGGAGCTTTCGCGGGACATCCTTCAAAAAGCTTTGACCCTTTATCGAAAGTCACATCCGACTGCTTGCCATGCATCAATCGGCTCGCATAAGTTACTGTAGCGCCGAAGGCCTCGCATATTGCCTGATGTCCGAGACACACGCCGAGTATCGGGTACTTAGCCCCGAGCTCCTTCACCACATCGATTATCACTCCCGCATCCGAAGGCCTTCCCGGTCCCGGCGAAAGAATTATGCACGAAGGCTTTAACTTATCTATTTCAGCCACCGTCAACTCATCGTTTCTGATTACCTTGATATCGCTGTCTATCTCTCCGATGAACTGGTAGAGATTGTATGAAAAACTGTCGTAGTTATCTATCAGTAGGATCATAATTCCTCCGTTCCGGCTATTTCCAAAGCCTTAAGGGAAGCTCGTGCTTTGTTTAAGCACTCTTCGAATTCCGTAGCCGGTACTGAGTCAGCTACGATACCGGCACCGCTTCTTACGAAGACCTTACCGTTTTTCTTGTAAGCAACTCTGATGGCGATGCAGGTGTCCATGTTACCGGTGAAATCGATGTAGCCGATTGCTCCGCCGTAGATGCCACGCTTATTGTTCTCAAGCTCGCCGATTATCTGGCAGGCGCGAATCTTGGGTGCGCCGGAGAGTGTTCCCGCGGGAAGAACTGCCTCTATGGCATCAAGTGCATCCTTGTCATCCTTAATCACTCCGCGAACCGTAGAGCCTATATGCATTACATGAGAGAATCTTTCAATCGAGTGAAGCTTCTCAACCTCGACGGTTCCGAACTTACTGATACGTCCGAGATCGTTACGGCCAAGGTCCACTAACATGTTGTGCTCGGCAAGTTCTTTCTCATCCTTAAGAAGTTCGGCTTCAAGTGCCTTGTCCTCCTCATCCGTCTTGCCGCGGGGTCTAGTACCTGCAAGAGGAAATGTATGTACCACACCGTTCTCAAGCTTCACAAGCGTCTCGGGTGATGCTCCTGCAACCTCCACATCAGTTCCCGCAAAATAAAACATATACGGGGACGGGTTAATCGTCCTAAGCACCCTGTAAGTATTGAGAAGACTGCCCTCAAACGGAGCACTCAAGCGGTTCGACAACACCACCTGAAAGATATCGCCCTCGCGAATGTACTGCTTGCCACGCTCTACCATGTCCATGAAGGCTTCTTTGGAGAAGAGAGGGGTAACCTCGCCCGTAAGATGTCCGCCGGGCTCGTCGCTCTTGGCACCGTGCTTTAACAGGTTCACGAGATTCTTAAGCTCCATCACCGCTTTGTTGTAGCCGGTGGTCACATCCGAAAGGTCCATGTTAACCATGAGAATTATCTTCTGTTTGATATGGTCAAAAGCAATTACCTTATCAAAAAGCATCAGGTCAATATCCTTGAAATTCTCCGAATCCTCAACCTTCACCCTCGCGGTAGGCTCGCTGTATCCGAAGAAATCAAATGAGAAGTAACCTACCAATCCGCCGGTAAAAGAAGGCAGATAATCAAACCTCGGACTCTTGTAATCCGCAAGAATCTTTCTTAAGTAATCGGAGGGCTTATCGGTCTTGAAAGAAAGGTTCGAAAACTTTATTTCGCCGTCCACGCAGGTGATTTCCATCTTGGGGTCATAGCCCATAAAAGTGTAGCGCCCCCAAGTATCATCGGCGCTTGCGGACTCAAGCATGTAGCAGTGAGTGGAAATGTTCTTAAGAATCCGCATGGTCTCGATGGGAGTGGTGAAATCCGAGAGAATTTCGGTGCTTACGGGAAGCACGTTGTATTTGTTCTCTGCAGCTATTTTTTGTACGGTTTCAAGTGAAGGTAATACTTTCATTTTGATTCCTTTCTGCCGTCGAGAATAAAAAAAGTCCTCGACAGACTGTCAATCTGTCAAGGACGAATATACTATCCGCGGTGCCACCTTGATACACGGATGCGACTCCGTGCGCTTAGCGAGATACCAACATATCTCCGGCAATTTACGCTTGCCCAAACGTCGCAGAATACTCGGGATTATCCCTTTGACTGCGCCCTCAGCGGTCCATTTGACAACTTGTTTCTTACCCGGCTCTCAGCACCCCGGACTCTCTGTGAAGGCATCACTGCCGTTATCTCCGCTTCATCGGTTTATCATATTAAATTGTACACATTATGTCACGAGGTAATTGGTTTGTCAATAATTTTTTTAAAAGAAAGGGAAAGACTTTTTTTTCCTTTCCCTTTTGGTGTTCAAATAACTCAGAACTTCTTGATATAATCCGCTTTTCTGGCGGGAGCGGGAGGAATGCTTCCGGGAGTTGCGTAGCCCAGGATGATGTTGCCTGCGCCTTCGTATTTCTCGGGAATGCCGAACTTTGCTTTTAAGGCTTTGCCTTCTTCGGACTCGAAGCTTTCTTTGGCACGCCAGATGTAGCAGGAATCAACGCCTACTGCGTGAGCTGCGTTAACGAGATTGCCCATAACAAGGTTGGCATCGGAGATTCCGTAAGGAAGCGTAGGATCCGCAAATACCACCAAAACGGTGGGAGCGCCGTAGAAAGGATGTGCCTGAGCCTGACCCATTACAGCTGAGTTGAGTCTTTCAACCGTAGCCAGTAATTCGGGATCCTGGATGGATACGATGTAAGGCGACTGCTGTCCCATGCCTGTGGGAGCGTAGGTGCCTGCCTCGAGGATGGCATCAAGCTGTTCATCGGTAATCTGTTTGCTCTCGTAAGAGCGGCAGGATCTTCTTTCGATTAAATTTTTGATTGTTTCATTCATTGTTACCCCTCCTGTAGTATAATGTGACCATTACCCACTTAATTGATAGGTTAAGTATATCTTTTTAAGACACGACTGTCAACGAAAGCGGGACTTACAGGGAGCTGCAGATGGCTGTAATTTTGAACTTTATTCTTTTGATATTAATAATCGTCGGAATGTTTAAAAGGCGGGAGAAAGCGTGCCTGAAAAGCCTGATGTTTTATACGATTCTGTCGAATCTTATTAATGCGTTTGCGTCCCTTTTGGTGTTATTATTCGGGTTAAAATATTTTGTGGAAGTGATAAGATATCTGAGTGTGTGCATGATGGTTATGACTTTCTTTGTGACTGCGTGCATTCTAATGCCCGTCAGCAAGGGAAGCAGGCCATCTTTGTACAAAGGAAGCGGGTTGCTTCATCATTTTATTTGCCCGGCACTTTCTTTGGTTTCTTACATTTTCTGTGAGAACAGAGTGAAGATGAGCTGGATGTGGCTTCCGGTGGCCGTTACTTTGTTGTACGGAGTTACGATGGTGCTGCTTAACAAGGCGGGCAAGGCAGACGGACCGTATCCGTTTTTTCAGATTCGTACATACGGCGTGAAAAAGGTTGTGCTTTGGATGGCGCTTTTGATGGTGGCCGCGAGTGTTTTTTCTGCCGGGACAGGATACAATAAACCTATGAAATCAGACATTAAATTTGTGTTTGTACACGGGCTTTCCGGATGGGGAAGCTACAGCAGAATAAACGATATAATTCCTTACTGGGGACTTACCGGGGGAAGCATCATCAGGTACCTGAACAATGAAGGATACGAAAGCTATGCCGCTTCGGTGAATCCAAGCACAAGCGCATGGGACAGAGCCTGCGAGCTATATGCCCAGCTTACGGGAACTGTTGTGGATTACGGCAAGGCTCATAGCGAAAGATGCAACCATCCGAGATTCGGCGAGGACTTTACGGGAAGAGCGCTACTAAAGGATTTTGGTGAATCGAGATTTGTTCTGCTGGGGCATTCTTTCGGCGGCGCGACGGTAAGACTGTTTTCGGAGATTTTAAGAAACGGCGATGCAGTAGAACGCGAGGCAACAGATGAAGGGGACTTGTCACCTTTCTTTGCCGGTGGTCACGGAGAAAAGCTTTTTGCGGTAGTAACCCTTTCTGCGCCCACAAACGGTACGACGGCGTACGATGTGCATGAAGATCCGAATTTTGATCTTTCGAAGATTTCTGTTCCCGAGGAGTACGAGAAATACGGCAATTACGTTTCCAAGGGCACCAAGGCCAAAGAGGACGGAAGAATCAAAGAAGATTATGCTTCTTTTGACATGCACATAGACAATGCGTTGGAATTAAATTCTCGGATTAGTACGTTTGGAGATGTGTATTATTTTGCAGTTCCGTGTGCATCGACCGTAACCGATGCTGACGGAAATGTAAATCCCGACGAATCCATTACCGAGAAGATGTTCCTGCGCGGCGGTCTGCAGATGAGCAAGTACACAGGCGCTACGCCCAAGGGCTTTGTGCTGGATGAGTCGTGGCAACCCAATGACGGTCTGGTCAACACAATTTCCGCCGGCGCTCCTTTTAATGCTCCTTCCGCTGATTATGTCGAGGGAAGCGAACTTCAAAAGGGCATCTGGTACGTGTTCCCCACTTTTCGGGGTGACCACATGTCGCTGCAGGGCGGCCTTACCAAACGAATCGATATCAAGCCTTTCTACATGGACCTGGTGAGGATGATTTCGGGGCTGAAGTGATAGGAATGAATTACTCTTATGGTTAATTAAACGGTTCTGATGTATTTTTAGACATCCTTATCACATGCGGAATTAAGGGACAATGGTTAAAAAAAGAATAATCAGCTTTTTTAACCATTGTTTTTTTGAATTTGATGCAGAAATAAAGAAAAAACAGAGGTAAATTATTAGAATAGCCATTGTTCTCGGGCGTTTATTCCCGAAAACAATGGCTAAAAAATTAGTTATTGCTTCTTTTTAACCATCCTACCCAAAATGGAAGGCTGAAAACAATGGTTAAAAATGGCCACATAGAACATAATTAGACAAAGCATCGCTGAAAGAGCATTATGCCTGCAACCCGGTTGCCAAATCTACATGCTGTATCGTGCCGGCCTGCCCGTTTTCGTACAGGAATATGCCGGTTTTCCGCACATATCCGTTGGGGCCTGCGCCGTTAGCGCCGGCATGAGTAAATTCGGTGTCCCGGTTCTCAAGGGCGATGGCGCCGATTCCCAAATCCTTGAGAGTATAAAGAAGATTGGTGCCGTCAACATTCTTGGTCCAGACTTTCAGTTTCTCAAAGATTGAGTCATTCTCGTCAATCCAGCCGTTCCGGTCTTCGTCATACTCGGCCAGGTCTTTAAAACCGTCACCGGAGCGTGTGCCGAAGAGCTCGGAGCCGTCGTTAATTTTTCCGTCTTCGTTTTTGTCGAGGGCGAGGAAGCCGCTGCCTTCATTGAGCAGAGAGATTTCATCCTCGGTGCCGTCGGCGTCAAGGTCAAAGAAATATTTAAGATTCGAAAGACCTGCGGGAACATCGTGAAGATTGACTACCAGGGGATCGATTGCCTGTGAATACATACTCGTGACGGACTCTGAGTAAAATTCGCAGAAACGGGAGGACATGGCAATATCAATGTTGATATTTATTTCTCTGCCGTCATCGGTGTGAACTATTCCCTGAGCGGAAAAAGTGGTGTACTCCATGGATTCAAAGTAGTATGTGTCGGTAGTGTTTTCCACCACAAACTGATACTCTGTGGGCTGCATTTGCCCGCTTTGATCCGCCCCGGCGAGAACATTGTCGCAGCAGGATTTGTGCTCCTTTTTCCGAAAAAGAAACTCGAAAATGTCCATGATAAATTTCTGGTGCATTTTCTGAAACTCGGCCGCAACATCTCTGTCTTTGGACACACGGTCGTTTACGACAACGCGCTTTTGTTTGCCGAGTAACTCAAAAAGATTGAGAAGAGGGTCGTCGTCAGAAATGCCCTCGGAAGGTTTACCCTCAGTATCTTCCGAAAGCGCGGGGAATTCCCCGGTGGTTTCAAGGTAGCCTCCTTCAAAAAGAAAGCTGCCAAAGGATGATGTAAGCTGACTTCCTGTCGTGCCATTGCCGCTTACATGTGTTTCGACATCACGTCGAAAAGATTGAGCTGACTTTGTCAGTCTCGCGGAGTCCATTCCTATAGTGCCGGAATCGATTCTCAAATTGTGTTTTTTCCCTCCTTAAATAAATTTAGGAACGGTTATTCGGAAAATTCTTTTTCCGCATAAACGTCCCTGTAAAATATTTATCGGCTGATGCGGGGTAATACTTGAGTTTATTTTTTCAAAAAAAGAATGTATAATAGCCTACGTGCAGAGGAAGGGCGGAATGTTGTTTTTTAAAAAGAAAAGTGTCAATTTCATAGCGCTTTTGATGAGTTTTCTTTTGCTGTGCGGATGCAGCGGAAGGGACGGCGAACCGGTGGAGAATATCTTTACCAAGGATATCGAGGGCAGAAAATCCATGCTTGAAAATCCTTCGGTGGATTACGAGCTTCCGGGAGTTTATCCCGCCATTTCCGTGGACCTTATGGGTTACGAAGTGGGTCGCAAGAAGATAGCGGTCCTCGCGGCATCCAGACTTCCGGCTTTTTATGAAGTAAGAGACTCGCAGACAGGCAAGGTAGTATACGAAGGTGGCGTCAAAAGAAAGAATGTGCGGAGCGACTCCGAAATTTCGGTGGGAACCGTGGACTTTTCGGGCTTTAACACTCCCGGCACCTATTATATAGAGACAGAAATCTTAGGCAGATCAAAAGACTTTTCCATTGTGGAAGACGTCTATCAGAGCATGTTAATCGATGCATACGGCAAACTCAGGGCTCTTCGCTGTGACGGCTGTCATGGGGAGAGAATCCCTTTCGAACAGGACAAATCTTCCGCTCTTAACACAGTCGGCGGCTGGCATACCTCAGCCGAGGGCGAGAAGGATGTGGTGGAGAGCTGTCTTGCGGTAATGGACCTTTGCACCATCTACGAATTTTATCCCAAGATTTTTTCGGACGATTACGGCTCCGAGGACAGCGGAAACAGAATTCCCGATATCCTCGATGAAGCTTTTTATGAAGGAAACTGGCTGTTTACGATGCAAAATAAAGAAAGCGGCGGCGTGTACGCTTCGATTTCTTTGGACGGGGACAAGGGTTCCGACTCTCTTTGCGTGAGAGCAGAGACTACCAGAGCGACTGCGTATTACTGCGCATGTATGGCGAAGGTTTCTTTTGTCTCCAAGCGATTCAATCAGGAACTGTCGAATAAAGCGATGCAGGCGGCTGTTCTTGCATGGAACGCCCTTGAGGCCAATAAAAGCATAGTGGATTCGGACCAGATGTTCAGAGCGGCTTCCGAACTTTTCAGGCTTACGGGTCAGGATGTTTACAAAAAGGTGGTAAACGATTTCCTGAGCGCCAATGCGGACAAGCCTTACGAGAGCAGGTCTACCCTTGACGGAGCCATCACATATCTGTCTTCGGCAAGAGCTACGGATGTGGGCTTCTGC
>JAEEGK010005188.1_pt1 | contig 31512 bp, 31 predicted proteins | sample 8958771 | NCBI WGS metagenome assembly JAEEGK01 (sample SAMN16246547, study PRJNA631951) | gut metagenome | biome: gut microbiome; feature: rumen; material: SC-attached | host: Bos | place: Iran: Karaj | collected 2018-10
TCATCAATACATCATTTTGGCGTACCAAAATTACATTATTTCAAAAGTTTTAACAATAGTCAGAAAAGGTGATTTTGCCGAAAAATAAGTAAATTTGAGGCATGGAATATCTGTCAAAGCAAAAATACGACGAAATTGCCGCCGAGCTGAACCATCTGATCAGCGAAGTGTACCCCAAAGTGACGGAGGATCTGGCCGAGGCCGCCGCCCAGGGCGACCGCAGCGATAATGCCGGTTACCGTGAGGCCCGACGCATCCAGGGAAAGACCATCAGCCGTATCAAGTTCCTGCAGAAGATCCTGGAGCATTCACGCGTGATCGACACCAACTTCCTGCCTAAAGACAGGGTCAGCCTGCTGAGCATCGTCGAGTTCACCAACCTGAAGACCAACACCCGCATGAAATTCGAGATCGTCAGCCCCCACGAAATGGATCTGGAGGCCGGCAAAATCTCCCTCAAATCCCCCATCGGCGCCGCCCTCATGGGCAAGAAAGTCGGCGAAATCGCCGAGGCCGATACCCCTTCCGGCCCCCTCCGCCTCCGCATCGACACCATCACCCAGCCCTAATCAAAACTCTACCCCGTGGACCTGGTCCAACGGGTAGCGAGACCTCATCCAAATATGTAGTGGACCTGGTCCAGGCTATCGGGCGTGTTTTGTAAGTGTTTATCATTCAACAAGAAACGCAAATCCTCCAAGTAAATATCGACCAAGAGGATTTGCGTTTTCGATTCCATATCAAACATTTACAAAACACGGTTACACGGGAGCCGGCGCGCAATACGCGGCGCGCCGGCCATTGTGTGTATGGTTACAAGGCACCGCAGCCCCTCGAATACGAGGAGGGGCTGCTACGGACAGGGATTTTCCGGGATCCTTGAGAGGTCCCGGAAAATCCCTGCCGTTGCCTCCCAGAATGGGGACGCAGCACGTGGCCGGTCAAAATAATGGCGTTTTCTTGCCCGAACACGTGCTGGGTGATGCTGTCCAGGACCGGAAACCGGGATTTCGGGCTTCGCCAGAACACTACAGCCCTAACCAATCCGTATGTACAGGTAAAATGCATTGTAGGGCCGAATTTCTGTACATACAGTTCATAAAAGTGCCCTGAGAGGGCGAAACGGCATCTGTATGTACAGTTGGAATGCAGTGTGAGGCTGAATTTCTGTACATACAGCAGGAGGAAGGGTGAGAGATGCCCGGTCGGAGCCGGGCATGACGGGACAAGACGGGCATAAAGAAAAAGACACAAAGGGAACGCGGAAAAGCCTTTTAAATGTCGGAGATTTTTGCGAAATTCGCGTTCCCGAGAACCTCAGGGGCCTATCCTTTAAACAAAACTTATTAAATATATAACTATGCAAGCAAAACAAAACTATGTTTCGCCCGAGAGCGAAGTCATCGAAATGCAGCTGGAAGGAGTCATCGCCGCCAGCGGTAAACCCAAGTATTACAAGCCCTTCGGGGACGAACAGGAGTGGAACTAAGATGAAAAAGACCCTCCTCTTCCTGGGCGCAATGGTCGCGCTCATCTCCTGCGGCAAAGAAGCCCCTGTCAACGAAGGCCTTGTCGATGCCTCCGACCTCGTCTTCGATTTCACCGTCAACCACCCCGCCGAAACCCGCGCCGTAAAGGCCGATTGGGAATCCGGCGACAAGGTGTTCATCTTCTTCGAGGACGTCACCACCGGCTACGTCACCACAGAATATGACGGAACCGACTGGACCGCCACCCTCCACGGCAGCGCCGCCCTCTCCAACAGCGGCAAGAAACTGACCGCCGTCTATCTCCCCTTCGGCAACACCCTCACGCCGACATACAACGACTGCTGGACCTTCAGCGAACCCCAGTACAGCTATTACATGAAGGCCGAAAAAGTGAGCTACACCCTCACCAGCGTCGATGACGTCACCACCCTCTCCGCCACGCTGGACATGGTGAACCCCGACACCTACGTGCAGTTCTTCATGGCCGATGCCGACGGCTACACCCTAGCCCTGGACTGCGTCACCCCTACCGGCGTGAGCAACATAGCCACTGACGGCCTGGTATCCGAAGCCACCCTCTCGGCAGGAGCCCCCATGCAGGGCTACGCCTATGCCGACGGCTACCTGTTCAGCGGAAAAGTGGGAATACAGAAGAATAACTATTACTTCACGGACGACAGTGACGATGGTCAACCCGGTTATCCTTTCTATTTCACGCTTTCTACAACCGGCCATACTTACACCCTGTTCCGTTACAAAACAGAACCCCTCGCCGGCCACAGCGCCATCAAACTGCCCGCATTCGCTTCCAACAAGTGGAACGAAGTAGGACCGGGACACCGCGTTCTGATCAACGGAAAGAAGTGGTCCACGGTATGCTTAGGCGCCAACCTCCCTTGGGAGGAAGGAACAAACTATAGCTGGGAAAACCGCGCAAGCGGAGTCAGCCAAGGCTGGCATGTCGCGACCAAAACGGAGTGGAACAGCCTCTATGATGGAAATCTCACCAAATTCGAAACGTCCGTTCATGCTACACTGGGATACGTCGTCATGGACAACACAAACGGGAATAATATCTTCATTCCCTGTATCGATTCACGTCACCCCACATACGGAGCGACCTGCTATTGGGCCGACGGCGACAATGACTACCGCGTCTTCAATATCGGCATCGATTTCTGTTTTGTAACTACCATAGAATACGACACAAACAAAACCTGGCCCGTCTGGCCCATCAAAGACTGACTCAAATGGTCCGCAGCCCAAAACTGCGGGCCATTTTTGTTATTAAGAATTTTTAACGATATTTGCAGGGCTTTGAGCCGGGAGGCTCCAAGTAGGTTAGTCAGATAGTGTTATGATAAAGAAAATATTAGGACTGCTCGGCGCGATGGCCGTAGCAGCGACCGGCCTGCAGGCGCAGGTCACCACCTCCACCCTCAGCGGTATGGTCAATGAAGGCAGGGAACCCGTTGCCGGCGTCACTGTATTGGCCATCCATGAACCCACCGGAACCACCCATTATACATATAGCAGCGAAGACGGCAGCTACATCCTCACCGGACTGCAGAGCGGCGGCCCCTACACCGTAACCTTCTCCCTGCTGGGATACGAAGAACAGACCGCAAAGGACATCACCCTGGACCTGGGCGAAGCCACCCACCTGGACGCCACCCTCAAGGCCGAAGAGCTGGAGGCCGCAGTGGTCCTGCAGATCGGCCCTAAACTCAAACTGACCCGCACCGGGTCGTCAAGGAATATCACATCGGCCCAGATCGAGGGCATGCCCAGCATTAGCAGGAGCATTACCGACTTCATCCGCCTCTCCCCTTACGCCAACGGCCTCAGCATCGCCGGCGGCGACGGGCGCATGACCAACTTCACCGTGGACGGCGCCAACTTCAACAACAACTTCGGCCTGGACAGCAAGCTGCCCGGCGGCGGCAACCCCATCTCCATCGAAGCCATCGACCAGATCCAGCTCGTCGTCTCCCCCTACGACGTGCGCCAGTCCGGCTTCATCGGCGGCGGCATCAACACCGTGACCAAGTCCGGCACCAACACCTTCAAGGCATCGGCCTACACCTATAAGCACGCTACGAACTGGACCTTCGGCGCCACCCTGGGCGGCCCCATCATCAAGGACAAGCTCTTCTTCTTCGTCAACTACGAGCAGGAGCAGAAGCCCGAGCAGGTCATCTCCTACCGCGCCCGCAAAGACGGGGAGGAGCCCGGCGGCAACATCTCCCGCACCACCCTCAGCGACATGGAACGCGTCGCAACCTTCCTTAAAGAGTACTACGGCTACGACCCCGGCAGCGCCACCGACTTCCCCGGCGACAACGTCAACCGCAAAGCCCTCGCCAGGATCGACTGGAACATCAACGACAACCACAGGCTCGCCCTGCGCTACAACTACACCTTCGACAAGGTGTGGAACGCCCCCAACGACAACTCCTGCGACACCGGCTACCGGCTCACCAACACCAAACGCGTAGGACCGCAGTCCATGGCCTTCTCCGGCAACATGTACGGCTATAACTGCGAGGTGCACTCGGCCACCCTGGACCTGAACAGCCGCATCAGCAATAAGATCTCCAACCAGCTCCTCGTCACCTTCACCGACAACCACGAGTACCGCTCCTTCCTGGGAGACCAGCGCTTCCCCCACGTGGATATCATGATGGAAGGCGCCCTGGAGCCCTACATGTCCCTTGGTGACGAACTCTTCTCCCGCTATACGGACTTCACCAACACCATCGCCAACGTCAGGGACGACGTCACCCTCCACCTGGACGCCCACACCCTCACCGTCGGCCTATCCTACGAATACCAGCACGTCTCCAACTGCTACATGCGCAACGGCGGCCTCTACTACCGCTACGCATCGGTGGACGACTTCATCAACCTCGCAGCCCCCGAATCCTTTGCCATCACCTACGGCTTCGACGGCGTAGAGCAGCCCTCCGACCACATCTCCTATCGGCAGGGAGCCCTCTACCTCCAGGACGAGTGGCGCGTCACCCCCTACTTCAAACTCTCCGGAGGCCTGCGAGTGGACCACGTCCTGTTCAATACGGCCGATTTCCAGCGCAACGACGCCGTCTATGCCATGACCTTCCGCGACGGCCTCAAGATCGACACCGGCGAATGCCCCGCGGCGCACGTGAGCATCTCCCCCCGCCTCGGCTTCAGCTGGGACGTCCTGCACGACGGCAGCCTCACCCTCCGCGGCGGCAGCGGCCTCTTCCTGGGCCACCTTCCCCTGGTGTACTTCATGAACGTCCCCTCCTACGCCAACCTCAAGAAGAACTCCGTCCAGTTCAAGACCAAGTATGCCGATGGTGCCCCGGTCAGCCATGACGCCCGCCTGGACCAGTTCGCCGGCACCGGCCTCCTCACGACGAAAGAGGAAATCATAGAGAAATTCAACCTGCCGACGACCCTCGGCGAGCACGCTGTGCCCTACCAAATCATCGGCGTAGATCCCGCCTTCAAGCTGCCGCAGAGCTGGAAAACGACCCTCGCCGCAGACTACAAGGTCCCCGCAGGCTTCCCCTTCACGATTTCGGCCGAAGCCATCTTCAACAAGACCGTCAGCGGCGCCTGCGTGGAGAACGTCAACCTCGATTTCTCCGACGTCGATACCTGGCAACGCTTCAAAGGGGCCGATAACCGCCTGATCTACCCCGCCAACAAAGCCCAGATCAACCCCGGCAGCAGCGTCGCCTATCTGACCAACACGAAGGAAGGCTACGGCATCAACGCCCGTATCTCCGTGGAGATGACCCCCGTCAGGAACCTGGACCTCTACGCCGCCTACGCCTTCACCGACGCCCGCGAGGCCACCGGCTTCCCCGGCACCGACCTCTACTCGGCCCTTACCAATACGCCGCAGGTGGACGGTCCCGGCCTGGGCAAGCTGCAGCGCACCTCCTTCGTGGTGCCGCACAAGGTGACCGCTTCCGTCAACTGGAAACCCGGCTACGGCGTGCAGCTGGGCGTCTTCTACAGCGCCTGGTCCCCCGCCGGCTACAGCTACACCTACACCAACGACATGAACGGGGACGGCATCGCCAACGACCTCATGTACATCCCCCGCGACGACAGCGAAATCCAGTTCGTGGATTACCAGGGCACATCGGCCGAAGAGCAGCGCAAAGCCTTCTGGGCCTTCGTGGAGCAGGATCCCTACCTGCGCACCCACAAAGGGCAGTACGCCGGCGCCTACGAGGCCAGGGCCCCCTTCGTGCACCGCTTCGACCTCCGCGCCGCCAAGGACTTCAGCACAAAAGCAGGCAGGTTCCAATTGAACGTGACCGTGCTCAACGCCATGAACCTCTTTAACGAAAAATGGGGCGTTGAACAGGTCAATACGGCCTGCAACGCCTCCAAGATATTGAATTACGCCGGTCTGGATGACCAGGGCTGCCCGAACTTTACCTTATACCACGCATCCGGAAAGATGCCTACAGATACCTTTGAGTATCTGGTCTCTAAAGAGCAGACCTGGCGTATCCAGATCGGCGTAAAATATTACTTTAATTAAACTTGAAACGGATGTCGGCGGGAATCCCTTCCAGGCCGAGGTTCATCCGGTCCGCAGCGTAATCCTCGCTGCGCTTTGAGTAGCGCTCTTCGAAGGTCGAGGCAAAGGCGTAATCGCCGGTTGCCTGGGTCTTCAGGATCAGGGCCGTCAGCTCGGACAGGGCGCTCTCCATCTTCTGATAATCCAGCGTATAACGTCCGGAAGGAGTGCGCGTGAAAGCGCCGGCCTCGGCCAGATAGTTATAGATGGCAATGTTCGCACGGCCCAGGGCGGAACCCTCGCCGAAGCGCTCGGAGCGCACCAGCGACACGAAGAACGTAGCCAGGGCATCCTCCTTGGTGAAGATGTGATGGATGTCGTAGTGGTCCTGCAGCTTGCACACCAGCAGCACACCGGCCACATTCGCCTTCATCTCCTCGAAGGTCTGCGCATAAGCGCCCAGCGCATCGGAGGAAGAAGCGCCCAGACCGTGGGCCACCTCGCGGAAAGCGATGTTCCAGAAGAAGGCGTCGGAGGAAGGATGATGCTCCTCGTTGGCGCCCAGCAGCACCTCACCGGCCGGCCACACAATGTTGTTGAACTTGGCGCGGATGATGTTCTCCAGAAGGATTGTCCGGCCTCCCCTCTCCTGCTGCACCTTGGGATCAAAAGGGAGATTTATGGCGATAACCTTTACACCGGCGTTAGCTTTGCCGGCATAATAAAGTGCGTCGCAGGAGAAGATATTGGAGCCGGATCCGGGTCGGAACGTCTTGTAGGCAGGATCCCCGGGAAGATCCTCCTGGAACTCGGCGATGCGCGAGACATACTGCATGAGTTCCTCCGTGCGGGGCTGGTTCTTCAGCAGAACAAAAGCCTCGTAAGAGCGCTTGACGCCCAGCAGCTGGTCGTCGGCCGCCTCATTCGGGCCGATGACAAGGTCCATCTTGCTGTCGTCCATATCCAGCCATGCCAGGGCGCTCTCGTAGTAGTCGTCCGAGCGCAGGGCCTCGGCCTTTTTCAGGAGGTAGGAGGCAACGCTGGGCTTGATGGTGATGTCGGCCGCGGCGCGCAGGTAGTGGGCGATCTTCTCGATGTGCCCGGCGTATGCGTCGTGGTACCAGACGGCCTTCAGGGAGCCGTCCTCGGCCCTGCGGATGAGCGTATAGGGGCTGCACTTGTCCGGGTCGGACCAGGCGTTGAACTCCTCCAGGGTCATGTCGGCGGGATAGAAGCCGGCGCCGGGGAGACGGTCGGCATAGCCTTCTACGAAGGACTTGCCGTCGAAGCGGTCCCAGGGGCCGTAGTTGATCTCTGCAAAGGTCCTCTGGCAAGGATCGGAGAGGCTGTCCAGAAGGGCCGATTTATCGCCGAAGTACTGCTCCCAGTAGATCTGGTCCACCTCGTCGGCAGCAAAGCGGTACAGGTTCAGCACTTCCTTTCCATTCTCGGTAATACCGCTCAGATCCGGGGTAGGCATGTTTACAACGGCATATTCTGCCACGCTGCGCGCATAGGGGGACGGCGTCTCCTTGCAGGAAACTACCGCCACGCCCAGCGTCAGCAAAACAAAGGTTTTTTTCATAGTTTAACTTAAATGATATGCAGGTAACCGGCCGTGAACAGGGTCAGGTAACCCAGTACGACACTGATGACACCGATGATGATACCCATCTTGATCATGTCCTTCTGCTGAACGAGGTTGGTAGCATAGGCCAGGGCGTTCGGCGGAGTGGAAATGGGCAGGATCATGGCGCTGCTGGAGGCGATGGCCACACCGATCAGGACGGTGGAAGTACCGCCGACAGCAGCCAGCTTGTCACCCATGGCCGTGCAGACCACCACCAGGATCGGCATCAGCAGGGCAGCCGTAGCCGAGTGGGAGATGAGGTTGGACAGACCGTAGCACAACAGACCGGAGAGGATCACGATGAGCAGCGGGGAGAAGTTGTCGAAGGGAATGGCGCGGACCACCAGGGCGGCCAGGCCGGAACCGTTCATGGCATAACCCAGGGCGAAACCGCCGGCCACCATCCAGATGACGGACCAGTTGATTTCCTCCAGGTCGTACTTGGAGATAACACCTGCCATGGCGAACACGGCAAAGGGAATGAGGGCCACCGTATTGGTGTTGATGCCCGTGAGGGTATCCATCATCCACAGGAGGATGGTAATGAGCAAGGTGACAATGACCAGAGGGGTCTTGGCATCCTTTTTCATCTCGCCGTCAATCTTTAATTCTATCGTTTTTTGCGAAAAGGGGAATAGCTTTTTGAGAATAAACCAGGCGATGATGATCATAACAATAACAAGCGGGACCATGAAAGTCATCCACTGGCCGAAGCCGATGCCAAGATTCAAACCCTCGGGATCATTGAGATATTTCAGAGCAATGGTATTGGGCGGCGTGCCGATGGGCGTACCCATACCGCCCAGGTTGGCGGCGATAGGAATGCTCAGGGCCATGGCGATACGTCCCTTGCCGCCCTCGGGCAGCTGCTTGAAGACGGGCGTGAGGAAGGTAAGCATCATGGCCGTGGTAGCCGTATTGGAGATGAACATGGAGAACAGGGCCGTCACCAGCATGAAGCCGAGGAGGATGTTCTCACTCTTCTTGCCGAAGGGGGTAAGAAGGACGCGGGCCAGATGCACATCCAGGCCGATTTTCGTCGTCGCGATAGCCAGCACGAAGCCGCCGATGAACAGCATCACCACAGGGTCGGCGAAGCTGGCCATCACCTGCTTGTAGCTAAGCAGCTGACCCACCTGGGTGGGATCGCAGATGAATTTGATGCCGGAATCCGAAGTAAACAGCAGCAACAGGACCATGATGGAGACGGAGGTCGCCCAGGCGGGGACCAGTTCCAGCACCCACATCATCGTGGCGTACACGAAGATGGCGATAATACGCTGCTGAACCTGGGTGAGGCCCTCCATGCCGAAGGATTCCGTAGGAAGGAACCACAGGACAAGGAAGACGACGAAAACAAACATGAAGCCGATGTGAGCTTTCTTGAGAGCAGCGGCGCCGAACCGGTTGTTCACGCGCAGCTTATGCATCTGCTCTACGAGGTTGAAACCCGCAAAATTCTTAAACATATTTCTTTTGAATTCAAAATTTGCTGCAAAAGTACAAGCTAAATCGTTTCGTTTTTATAGACAAATAAGGTTTGTTTCGATAGAATTAATAGATTTTACCGATAAATATGCTTATCTTTGCGCTTAAATCAAGATTTACATGGAGTTAAGACAGCTGAAGTACTTCGTAGAAGTAGGACGCCTGGGAAGCTTTTCCCTGGCCTCGAAATCCCTCTTCATCACGCAGAGCACCATTTCCCAGCAGATTCAGAAGCTGGAAGAGGAGCTGGGCGTGGAACTGCTCACGCGTGACACCCGTCACGTAACCCTGAGCGACTACGGCGAACAGTTCTACCCCTGCGCCGTCCAGGTTCTGGAAGAGGCCCGCGCCGGCGCCGAACGCATCCGCGACGTGAAAGACCTCAAGATAGGAACGCTGAGCGTAGGCGCCACCTACTCCTTCGCTCCCCTGCTGAAACAGACCGTACTGGACTTCTTCCGGCTGTATCCGCATATCCGGCTGAACCTGGTCATCGCCTCCCAGGAGGAAATGAAACAGAAGATGCTGGACCGGGAACTGGACCTGGTCCTGACCTACAAATCCCCCATCAGCGACGACCGCATCGAATCCCACACCCTGTTCCAGAGCCGGCTCTGCCTCATCGGCCGTATCGGCGAACTCAAGGGCGTGGGAAAGCAGGTCTCCGTCAAGTCCCTCTCCCGTTTCCCGCTGGCGCTTCCGGCCAAGGGCCTGCAGGCGCGGGACACACTGGAAGACGTGCTCTTCGCCCAGAACGTAGATCTGGATATCCGACTGGAAATCAACAGCGTAAGAAACCTGCTGGACCTGGTCCAGAACAGCCCCCTGGTAACCATCCTCTCCGAGGAAGCCATCCACCAGTCACCGGGATTCGAGGCCGTTCCCATCAACCACCCCAACGGCCGCATGGACGGCTGCTTCCACGTGCTCCGCGGCACCTACCACAAGATGGCGGCGCAGCGATTCGTAGAACTCCTGAAAGAAAACAACTCCTTTAATCAGATGTAACCTTCTTCATCCGCTTCTTGTGGCTGAAGTAGATCATGATGTTGCGGATGGAGAAGAAGACCGCGAACTGGCCGATGACCAGGACCCAGTCGTGGCGGATGAGGCCGTAGGCGATGATCATGAAGGAACCGGCGACGGCCAGCACCCAGTGCCCCAGGGGCAGGATGGACTGGCGGCGGCGCATGCTATAGACCAGCTGATACACCGAGCGGATCTCGTAGGTGAACTGGCCGGCGATGCCGAACCAGAGCAGCTTCGGGGGAACCGCCTCGTTGTGCAGGAAGTTGGCCGAGAAGGAAGTGAAATCCTTCGAGATCAGCGCCAGGATGGCCACGGGGAACAGCGCCTGCAATACGATTACAAACCGCGGCACGCGCTTGTACAGCCCCATGATGCCGATATTCCACATGTAGATATAATAGCTGAGGCTTTCCCCGAAGATGATGGAGAAATCCTTACGGAGCCAGCCGTAGATATACAGGACGATGGCGCCGATGCTGCTCATCACCCAGTAGATGCCGGGAGACTCCACGCGCTGTGACTTCTCCGACATGTACCACTGCACCACGATACGCGTGCCGTAGATACCCATGCCGGCGAGACCCAGCAGATATACCCATACGGGACTGTCCATTACTCCGTGTATGGTTTACCGCAGAAATGCATCCACACGGCGTCCCGCACCTCAGGCGTGGCGCAGCGCATCAGGGAGCGCAGCGTGTTCTCCGGATAGTCCGAATGCTTGAGGAAGATAAGGCCGTCCAGGCTGTTGCAGAACAGCGGATCCACATTGAAGCAGGCCACCTTGGCGTGGCAGCTGAAATACTTGCGGAACAGCACCGGCAGGCGGTACTTACCGTCCGAGAGGGCTGCGAGCCGATGGTCGAACGCGTCGATGTCCCCGGCGGGGACGTCTTTGAGCAGCTCCTCCGGGTTCTTGCACTCCGGATCCGGGACGAAGGGATGCGTATTGGAAACCAGCTTGGACGCATTCGGGAAGGCGAAGTCGCGCTCCAGGAAATACACCGCCAGCGTCTGGAAATACGTGGGGACGGCGTCGCTCATGCTCACGGGGCCCATGAAATACTCGGCCTCGGGGCAGTGCAGCGTGGACATGGAAAGACCGGCCAGCAGGAACTTGAGGCCGAAGATTTCCTTCTGATACTTGATGGCGATGAACGAACGGCCCAGCTCGATGCACTTGCCCAGCAGCGGAGCGATCTCCTTCGAGTAGTTGAACAGCGTCGCGGTATAGAAGCCGTCGATGCCCTTTTCGCGGATGATCTCCGGGCCGAAGCCCAGCCGGTATGCGCCGGTGATCTCTCCGTTAGGGACATTCCAAAGGATCATCTGCCTATAATATGTATCGAATTCGTCTGTGTCATAGGGAAGGCCGGTACCCTCACCGACGGCGCGGAACGTCTCCTCGCGGAGGCGATACAGTTCCTGCATCAGATAGGGAGCTTCCTGGGAGCGAAGCAGATAGACTTCGTAGTCTCCGCAGGCGAAGAGCATGTGATCCTTCAATCCGGCTATTTCTGCCCTGTACAGCTGCGGATTTACCGGAGCGGCCAGGGGTTGTAGGTTAAGATTACTCATCGTAATTGGATTACGGTTTATCTTACAAAATTAGCTAAAATTCCTTAAAATCCCATAAGGATGGCGCATCCTTCTTGCGGAAAAACAAAAAATGCGCTAATTTTGTATCCCGTATTCAAAACATTTCTCACCTTTATGAAATACGGGTTCGACAACGAAAAATACCTCAAAATCCAATCGGAGCACATCAAGGAACGCATCGCCGCTTTCGGCGACAAACTGTACATGGAGTTTGGCGGCAAACTCTTCGACGACTATCACGCCAGCCGCGTACTCCCCGGTTTCCAGCCGGACAGTAAGCTCCAGATGCTCATGCAGCTCAAGGACGACGTCGAGATCATCATCGTCATCAGCGCCGTAGATATCCAGAAGAACAAAGTCCGCCAGGACCTGGGCATCACCTACGACATGGACGTCCTGCGCCTGAGGGACGAGTTCCTCGCCCGCGACCTTTCCGTGAACAGCGTGGTCATCACCCACTATAACGGCCAGGCCAGCGCCGAGGCCTACCGCAAGCGCCTGGAGAACATGGGCATCACCGTGTACTACCACCACACCATCGAGGGATACCCGAACAACGTCGCCCTCATCGACTCCGACGAAGGCTTCGGCAAGAACGACTATGTCGTCACCTCCAAGAAACTCGTTGTCGTAACGGCTCCCGGCCCCGGTTCCGGCAAGATGGCCGTGTGCCTGAGCCAGCTCTACCAGGAGAACAAGCGCGGCGTCAAGGCCGGCTATGCCAAGTTCGAGACCTTCCCCGTCTGGAACATGCCCCTGAACCACCCCGTGAACATCGCCTACGAGGCCGCCACCGCCGACCTGGACGACGTGAACATGATCGACCCCTTCCACCTGGAAGCCTACGGCACCATGGCCGTCAACTACAACCGCGACATCGAGATCTTCCCCGTGATGAACGCCCTGTTCGACGACATCTACGGAGATACCCCTTATAAATCGCCCACCGACATGGGCGTGAACATGATCGGCTACTGCATCAGCGACGACGAAGCCTGCGCCGAGGCCTCCCTCCAGGAGATCATCCGCCGCTACTACACCTCCCTGTGCAACTTCGCCGTGGGCAAGTGCACCGAGGCCGAGGTGAACAAGATCGCCCTCCTGATGAAGAAGGCCAAGATCTCCACGGCCGACCGCAAGTGCACCGTCGCCGCCAAGGAGCGCCTGGAGAAGGCGAAGGGCGCCACCGCCGCCATCGAGCTGGCCGACGGCACCATCCTCACCGGTGAGACGTCTCCCCTGCTCGGCCCTTGCTCGGCCCTGCTGCTGAACGCCCTCAAGCACCTGGCCGGCATCGCGCACAACGTCAAGCTCATTCCCAAGACCATGATCGCCCCCATCCAGAAGATGAAGGTGAACTACCTGCACGGCCGCAACCCCCGTCTGCACACGGACGAGGTCCTGGTGGCCATCTCCATGATGTCCCTCATCGACGAGAACTGCAAGCTGGCCATGGACCAGCTCCCCCACCTCAAGGGCTCCCAGGTGCACTCCACCGTCATGCTCAGCGAGGTGGACCAGAAAACCTTCAAGAAACTGGGTATCGACGTCACCTGCGATCCCATCAAAAAGATTCAGAAACCTAACGAATAATGCAGGTTTACAAAGACCTCATCCGGCGTTTCGCCTGGGGTACCGACGGCAGTTTCTACCGCAAGACCCCGAAAGTGGTCGTCCGCTCCGAAAGCGAACAGGATGTACAAAAAGTGCTCAGGGACGCGCTCCGGGACGGGAATTCCGTCACCTTCCGCGCCGCCGGCACCTCCCTCTCCGGCCAGTCCGTGAGCGACAGCGTGCTCATGGTCGCCGGCAAGAGCTGGGAGAAGATGTCTTACAATGAGGCCGATGAGACCGTCACCCTGGAGCCCGGCATCGTCGGCGCCAAGGTGAACGCTTACCTCAAGAAGTTCGGCCGCCACTTCGGCCCGGATCCCGCCAGCATCGGCAGTTGCATGGTGGGCGGCATCGTGGCGAACAACGCCTCCGGCATGAGCTGCGGCATCCTCTACAACAGTGACCGCATGCTCCTGGACGCGCGCATCATCCTGGCCGATGGTACCCTGCTGGACACGGGTGACCCCGCGAGCCGGGAAGCCTTCGCCGCATCCCATCCGGAGTTCCTCGCCAAGATCGCCGAACTGCAGGAGAAGGCCCGCGCCATCGAGCCGCTCATCCGCCACAAATACGCCATCAAAAACGTCACAGGCCTGAACCTGCTGCCGCTCATCACCTATACGGATCCGTTCGATGTCATCGCGCACCTGATGGTGGGCTCCGAAGGCACGCTCGCCTTCCTCAGCCGCGTCCACATGAAGACGCTGCCCATATCGGCCTTCAAGGCATCGGCCATGATCTATTTCCCGACGATCCGCGCCGCGGCCGAGGCTGTCGTAGCCATCCCCGAAGGCACGGTGACGGCCGCCGAGATGCTGGACCGCCGGTCCCTGCTCTCTGTGAAGGACCCTTACCTCGAAGGACGCGAGGGTGACATCACCGCCGTCCTCACGGAGGTCCAGGCTTCCACGCACGAGGAACTGCTGGAGCGCATCGGCACGGTAGAATCGGCCCTGAAACCCTTCGGGTGCACGGTCGAGTTTACGGAGGACCCTGCCGTCTATGCAGGCTACTGGGCCATCCGCGCGGGCATCTTCCCCACCGTGGGCGGCCTGCGCGAGAAGGGCACGACCTGCCTCATCGAGGACGTTGCATTCCACCTGGAGGACCTTCCGCAGGCCACCGAGGATCTATCGGCCCTGCTGGACAGGCACGGCTATAAGGACAGTTGCATCTATGGCCATGCGCTGGCGGGCAACTTCCACTTCATCATCAACCAGTCTTTCCGGACGCCGGAGGACGTGCAGCGCTACGCTGCGATGATCCAGGACGTGGCCGACCTCGTCGTGGACAAGTACGGCGGCTCCCTGAAGGCCGAGCACGGCACCGGCCGCAACATGGCTCCCTTCGTGGAGCGCGAGTGGGGCACCGAGGCTTTCGCCCTCATGAAGGACGTCAAGCATCTGTTTGACCCGCATGGGATTTTGAACCCCGGCGTCATCTTCAACGACGACCCGGACTGCTATATCAAGGATTTCAAGGCTCTTACCCCGCTGGGGCTGGAGACCATCGACAAGTGCATCGAGTGCGGCTTCTGCGAGGTCAACTGCACCTCCTGTGGCTTTACGCTGAGCTCCCGCACGCGCATCGCCGTCCAGCGCGAAATCGCCCGCCTGAAGGCCGACGGTTCCGACCCCGAACTGCTGGACGCCCTGGTCAAGGGCTACAAATACCTGGGCGACGAGACCTGCGCCGCCGACGGCCTCTGCTCGATGTCCTGCCCGATGGGCATCAACGTGGCCGATTTCACGCACCTCCTCCGCGAGGAGGCCGCCTCTCCCCTGGCCCGCTCCGTGGGCAAGATGGTCGCGCACCACTTCCACGGCACCAAGAACGCCCTGCGCGGCGTACTCGGCATGGCCGACGTGGCCCACGCGCTGCTGGGCTCCACTGCCATGACCGCTGTGGGGAAAGGCTTGCACAAGGGCATCGGCCTGCCTCTCTGGACGCCTTCTACGCCTAAGGCTTATAAGGTTCCGGCTATGGATATTGCGCCGCGCGCGGATAAGGTGGTGTACTTTCCCAGTTGTTTGAACCAGATGATGGGCCTGCAGAAGAACGCGCCCGTGAAGCGTCCGCTGGTGGAAGAGACGGTGGCCCTGCTGCAAAAGGCAGGCTTCGAGGTCATCTTCCCGGAAAAGATGGACAGCCTCTGCTGCGGCATGATCTGGGAGAGCAAGGGCCAGAAGGCCGTGGCCGATGAGAAGAGCGCCGAACTGGAAGCCGCCCTCCGGAAGGCCTCCCGCGACGGGCTTTATCCCATCCTCTGCGACCAGAGCCCCTGCCTGCACCGTATGCGCCAGAACATCCCCGGCCTGCACCTCTACGGCCCCGTGGGCTTCATCAAGGAATTCCTCCTGGATAGACTTGTATTTAAGGCCGATGATACCCCGGTCGTCCTGCATCCCACCTGTTCCACCCGCCTGATGGGCCTGGACAAGGATCTGGTGGAGATCGCGAAGCTGTGCTCCACGGACGTACGCGTCCCGGAGGGCGTGGGCTGCTGCGGTTTCGCCGGTGACAAGGGCATGACGCATCCGGAGCTGAACGAGTGGAGCCTGCGCAAGCTGCGTTCCCAGGTGTCCGGCGTGCCGGCGGGCTATTCCAACAGCCGTACCTGCGAGATCGGCCTGGAGACGAATTCCGGCATTCCCTACATGTCCATCATCTATCTGGTGAACGCACACACCGAAGCGAAGTAAGTTATGTGGTGGGCGCTGGCGTTTTTATCGGCCGCCCTGCTGGGCGGGTATGATTCAGCGAAGAAGGTTTCGCTGCGGGACAACGCGGTCATTCCGGTGCTGTTTCTGAATACGCTTTTCAGCGCCATCCTGTTTTCTCCGTTTTTGATTAAGACGGGGTTCGGGAGCTGGGAGATACAACGCTGGTTCATCTTTAAGAGCGCCCTGGTACTCAGCTCCTGGATCTGCGGGTATTTTGCCATGAAGCATCTGCCGCTCACGATTGTGGGGCCGGTGAACGCTACCCGGCCGGTGCTGGTGCTGGTGGGTGCGATCCTGGTTTTCGGGGAGCAGTTGAATTTACTACAGGGCATTGGCGTTTCACTGGCGATTGTTGCCTACTTCTTAATGCGCCGCACGGGCAAGTCGGAGGGGATCGATTTCCACCATAACAAGTGGATCGCGTTCCTCATCCTGGCCGTGCTGCTGGGGGCTGTCAGCGGGCTCTATGACAAGTATCTGTTGTCCCCTTCCTATCTGGGGCTGGACCGGGAACAGGCGCTGGGCTGGTACAGCTTTTATCAGTTTGTGATGATGAGTGTGGTGCTGGTTGTGGCCTGGCTGCCCCGGCGTCGCACCACCACCCCGTTCAAGTGGCGCTGGAGCATTCCCTGCATCAGTTTATTCCTCTGTGCGGCGGACTATGCCTACATGAGCGCCATGGCCCAGCCGGATGCTCTGATCAGCGTCGTTTCCATGATCCGCCGCGGCAGCGTGCTGGTCTCCTTTGCCATCGGCGCGTTCCTTCTGAAGGAGAAGAACCTTCGAGCCAAAGCCCTGGACCTCAGCCTCATGCTCCTGAGCATGCTATTCCTGTATTTAGGCTCGAAGTAAAGGCTTCATGCCCCTGTCATGCCCGGCGTTCCCTCCCCGTCATGCCCGGCCTGACCGGGCATCTAAAAAAATATTAAAAAAGTCTGCGAAAATATTTGCAATCTCCCAGAAAATACCTATCTTTGCAATCCCAAAACACCACGGTGCTGTAGCTCAGATGGTAGAGCAATGGACTGAAAATCCATGTGTCGGCAGTTCGATTCTTCCCAGCACCACTCCCAAAGGCCCTGCAAATCCCTGCAGGGCTTTTTCTTTTCCCTCCCCCAGCGGCACCTTTCCCAGCGCCTAAAGCACACTTTTGGCCTTTAAACAGCGATTTCGTTCTTTAGCGCCCCAAATCTCACCCCCTAAAGCACACTTTTGGCCCTAGAATCCACTTTTCGTGCTTTAAGCAAACGCTCGCTGCAGCGGAAGGCACGTGTGCGCAAAACCCTCCGTTCGCTGCACTGGGGCCGGGAGCTGGGGCCGTTTCTCTTTAGACGGCCTTCGACCTTTAGATTGGACAAGTGTTTCTCGACGGCTTTCTCAGCAACCTTTTCAAATGGTCATTTCACAAGCAAGACCCCGGACAGCTCGTATGTCGCGGCGACGCTGTCGCAGTTAAGTGCCTCCAATAACATTATATCCCCGGAAATAGTCCCCATATATTCCAGAAGGGACTGGCCACCGGAAATACGATACAGGGAGAAGCTTTCTTTTCCAGACCATCGGGCCTCAAACTTTCTCCGATTTGTGCCAACCATCCCGACTATCCCGGTATCTACGATGCACTCAATCCCATTATTCAAGAATTGCAGCACGATAACCCCGGTATGGTCCTCCATCTCGCCGGTGGTTCCGTTTTGAGTTTGAATGGGGTATTCTCCAGTCCAAACATAATCGGAATATGGATTCGTCTCAACTTTTGAGCATGCGGCAAACCCAAGGCACAAGACGCCCAATACCGCAATGATAACTTTATCAATCCTTTTCATAATGATTACTCGCTAAGGGACTTCCCGGTAAAGCGGAAGATGTTGCCCTCATGCTTTTCGCCGTTCAGTTTCCAGCTGCGGTTGCAGCGGGCGTGCGGGCCGGAATAGTGGTCCGAGCAGTGGTAATGAATCACATCGCGGCTTCCGTCGGGCCAGTTCAGGACCAAATCCTCATCCATGTCCAGGGCGCCGTCGATCTCGCCGAAGACAAGCACGTAAGGAGCGGGTGCGTCATCTTCAAGATTAGGGCAGATGACGAGGCCATACATGCGGGCGAGATAGGCCTTTGTCGGTCTTTCCCAGAGTTTGGCCTCATATGTCTTTCCCTGGAATGTCAGCGTCATGCCGGGCATGTTTGGACAAATGATGGAACTTCCATCGGCATCCACTGCCTCAATGTGAACAGTGACAGGGCTCCAGTCGACGATCCAGTTTCCCCCGCCAAAATACTTTTCGCAGCCAGTTGCAAGAACGGCCAGAACAATAAGCAAAATCTTTTTCATACCCTATAAATCCCGAGAACCTGCAAATCTTGCATCACCCACGCAGATACCCGTGCCGCACAAGGTCCTCGCGGGTGCGCACGAGGTTGGTGTAGCCGTCGGCAATGACAAAGAGGTTGTCGGCCACGGAAGAGATGGCCTCGTAGTTGTGGTCGGTAATGATGACGCCGTGGTCCCGGGCCCGTTCCCGAATCATGTCCTTCACGGCCTCCAGTCTCACAGGGTCTACCAGCGTAAACGGCTCATCCAGAATGTAGAAGAGCGCGTCACTGTGAAGAACCAGATACAGTTCGGCCAGACGGGCCTCGCCGCCGGAAAGTTCATAGAGAGGAGAATCACAGTACCGCGAGAACTTCGGAAAACGGTTGACAAACGTCCAGTAATTCACGCCATACAGCTCGAACGCGCGCTGCAGCGTCATCCCTTCCGGAATCATCCTGCCTTGCGGCAGGTACTTGACAGACGGGCCGATGACCTCCCGGTCCACCGGCATCCCGTCAATGCTCACCATCACATTATCCACCCGCAGACCGCCCATCAGGGCGCGGAACAGGCAGGATTTACCCGCGCCGTTCCGCCCCAGCAGGCCGGTCACCATCCCCGTCTCGGAGGTGACATAACCGCCGCTCAGGACCGTCTTCTGACCGAAACGGACCACTACGCTATCCACTATGAGCCGATGCTTATCCATTTATAAGAAGGACAGGAATTTCCAAAGCAGCGAGCATCAGGAAATCGGCCAGAATAACGCTAAGCTCCAGTTTCCTGCGCGAAAGCCCCAGGTTGATGTAGAAGAAAAACGCATCCCGATCCCGGAACAGGTGCAACAGATACAGGACAATGGGCAAAAGCACGGCCTTCAGTATGAAGGAATCCACGAAGAAGGTATACGAAAACGGCCCGGCAAGAAGCCCAAAACAGAAAAGATTATACACAGCGCCGATGAGCAGTTGCGTCTTTCCGTAGTTCCAGATTAGAGATATGCGGTCCCGTAAGGTCATTCAGGTCAGAAATCAATACGGCCGCTCAATACAACAAAAATCAAGCCCGGATGCACACCTTCTCCGCGAGCCTCATAGAAAGAATGGCCACAGGAATGGTGAGCACTATTACGAGAATAAGCATGGGGACATTATCGATGACCGGGATCATCAGCTGGTCATCGTCCTTTCGATTTACTGCTCCAGTTCTTTCTTTACCTTATAATAGGTAGTGCGGGAGAAGCCGGAGCGGTCAATGAGTTCGCTTGTGGAGATGCCGGGCTCCTCTACCTGAAGGCGGGCGGCGTGGGAGAGACGGCAGCGGTTCACATAGACGAAGAAGCCGCCCAGGTGGTCTGTGAGTACGGCGGAGACGTAGGTGCGGTTGTAGCCGATGCTGCGGGCAAGGCTGGTGAGGGTGAGATGTTCGTCCAGGTAGCCTTGCTCCTGCTCCACGAAGCGGCGGATGGCGCGGAGGATTTTATCGGCGTGCTCGACGCTCTGGAACGGGACTTCCTCGGTGACGGAGGCCATTTCCGCGGCGACGGCTTTCTCCAGCTTCTCCACGTCCAGGGTGCGGTGTGTGGGCAGGATGCTGATGAGGAGAATCACGCTGAACGCCGACATCAGCACGAAACCGATACTGAGCAGGAGCGGCGTACCGACTGAGGCTACCACCCAGCTCACAGCCAGGTGTACCAGGCAAATCCAGATGGCGCCTTCAGCGTACTGGTGCGGGAAGTCGTTGGGGTTGGAATACTCCTCCATCATGGAGCGGCGAAGTTCCCGTACCACCATCCCGAGGGCCAGGATGAAGCAGACCAGGAACGCCAGCGCCATGATTCCTCCCACGGTGAAAAACACGCGGCAGAAGTCGCCCTCCAGCTGGGTGCCCGGGATGAAAATGAGCGCCGTGGCCGCAAGGGCCATCGCGGCGAAGGGTCCTATCAGCGCGTAAACGGGCCAGCGCCAGGATGACTTGCCGAGCATCTTGCCGAAATAGCTGAACATAAGCAAAGCGCAGAAGAAGGGCGAGGCCAGGATGAGGAGCATCCGCAGCTGCAGGATGGCATCCGCCTCGTGCGGCAGGAAGATGGCCGGAGCCATGAGGAGGTTGGCAAAGTAGCAACCCACGATGACCTTCCAGGCGGGGTAATAATAGTCCGCGTGAGAGGCGAATGCAGGGCACTTATGCCCCCAGCGGACGGCGGCGACGATGACGCTCGTGACCACATAGGCCGCCAGCGACACACTGAATAAAAGATCTTGAAGGGAGTAAACCGCCGTTCCCATACCCACAAATTTACGCCAAATTCTTTCAAATTCATAAATATTTGTTCGCTTCAGTCAATTTTTACACTTTTTTACTGAGCCGAACAAAGGTTTCATGTATTTTAACAACTTTTGGATACATAAAACTGGAAAGAAACCGTCTCCCGACCGCCCCGCCCCATTCCCATGACGAAAGAGGAGGCCGAGGACAGGACGAAGTGAACAAGACCCTACGAAACAAAGAAAACAACAAATAATGCCATGGAAGCAAAGAACAAAGAAACCTACGAGGCCCCCACGATGCTGGTCATGGAGGTGAAGACGGAAGGAATTGTCTGCGCCAGCGGCGGGCTGCAGGACTATAACCGTCAAGACGCCGAAGATTGGTAAACCCACAAACACGAAGAAAGCTATGAAACAGACACTGAAAACCCTGTGCATTGCCGCCCTCGCAGTTGTGGGCGCAATGACAACCGGCTGCACGAGCCTGGAAATTCCCGAACAAACCAGGAACGAAGAAGAGAAGACAGTCACCCTTATTACCACCATCGCCCTGGGCGGTAACCCCGAGAGCAAGGCCCTCTCTGCCGCAGGCGTGAAGACCTTCGCTGCAGGTGAACAGGTAGCCGTCATCTACGAAGATGAGAATGGTAACACGCAGAAAGCCGTGAGCACGGCGCTTGAGGCCGAAGACATCCACGATGAGGGCAAGAAGGCCGACATCACCGTGACGCTCACCGACCCCGCACAGAACGGCACCCTGCGCTACATCTACCCGGCGGCGATGGCCAAGGCGACTATTGCCACCGATGCCACGATTGATGATGCCGGAACCATCGACTTTACCAACCTCGACGCGCAGGACGGCACGTTGGCCACAATCTCCGGCTCCCTGGATCTTGCGGTCTATGACGGAAATCTGACCGGAGAAGCCACCTTGCCCGCTTCCGTTACCCTCACCAATCAGTTGACCATCGGTGAATTCACCATCAAGAATGCCGACGGGTCGTTGAACATCACCGGCACCATCGCAAGCCTCACCGTGTCGGACGGCACCAACACCTACACCGTGACACCCGAAGCCCCGGCAACCAACTTCGGCGACGGCCCAATCTATGTGGCCATGAAACCCGCTACCGACGACAAGACGCTGACCTTCACCATTGACAACAACGCCACACCGAAGGAGGTGACCGGTAAGGCGCTCGATGCAGGCAAGATGTATCCCGTTGGCCTGAAGTTCGGAAGCAGTGTGGCCCTGAGCGGCGTGGCGACGACGGATGGCAACGGCGCTCTGTACTACGCCGCACAGAACGGCGACATCCTCAGCGGAAATTACAGCAATAAAGCCTACGTCACCGTGGCCGACGGCGCGACTGTGACGCTCTGCGATGTGGTTGTTACAGCTCCTAATAAATGCGACCACGCAGCTATCCACTGCCAGGGAGACGCAAATATCGTCCTGGCAGGCAGCGAATATAACTATCTCGATGCTGGTTCCAGTAGCGCCTATCCCGCCCTCTTCGTGCCTCAGGGTAATACGCTCACCATTAGCGGAACGGCCGAACTCAGGGCAGATGCACAAGATAGTAATTCTGCAGGCATCGGCAGCGGATATAATCATGACACCAGTACACCTATCAACTGCGGAACCATCGTCATCGCAGGCGGCGTCATTGAAGCAAGGGGTGGCTTTGGTGCTACCGGTATCGGCAGCGGCTATTACAGTTCTTGCGACGGAATCCAAATCACCGGTGGCATCATCACCAGCTCCGAAGGCGGTGCCAGAGCGGCCGGCATTGGCAGTGGCTCCAATGGCTCCTGCGGCGACATCGAGATCAGCGGCGGACAGGTTGGAGGTGATTACGGTGGCTGGTTCTATGATGGTGCCATTGGCGGCGAATTTGCAGCTGGTATTGGCTGCGGAAATGACGGCACCTGCGGCGACATCACCATCGGGGCGGGCATCACCTTTGTCACAGCCCGAAAAGGTGATAATGTAAATAACTGTATCGGCATAGGCCAATCGGGCAGCTGCGGCACCGTGACCATCGATCCCAGCCTGACTGTAGCGAATTTTGGAGATGACGTTTACATCTCCCCGACTGCGCCGTAATTGTTGGATTATTATCAAGTAAAGAACCATATAGAGTCAGCCCCGGCAGAATTTAACTTCTATCGGGGCTGACCGGTTCAGGTGCTGGAAAGCTGGACCGACTCCGCGCAAAATGTTTTAGTTCGATTTACCGGCTCTGCGCAAAATGTTGGCTAATTTTTGCCTAACGCCTTATCCATCGCATCCATGGCGTCGGTCTTGGCTTTTTCGGCGATGCCGATGGAGAGCATAAAGCAGATGAAGGTCTTTTTTCTTATGTACAGGAAATTAAGTAAATTTGCTTCGTCAAATCGAGTTTCTCGTATTTTGTAAAGTCCTCGGAAGGAGACGCCGGGTATCGCTGCAGCCCTCGGGTAGGACGACCGCACAAGTTATGAATTGGATTGTACTTGTCCTGGCCGGGCTGTGTGAATGTGGATTTGCATTCTGCCTTGGTAAGGCAAACTTGGCAACCGGGGGCCGACAAATCATCTGGTACGCCGTTTTCGTTATCCTGTATGCGCTGAGCATGGTGCTGCTGGCCAAGGCCGTAAAGACGATTCCTATCGGCACGGCTTATCCTGTATGGACCGGAATCGGCGCAGTGGGAACGGTGTTGTTGGGTATCCTGGTTTTCAAAGAACCGGCTACCTTCTGGAGAATGTTTTTTACTTTTACACTCATTGCCTCAATCATCGGCCTTAAAGTAGTTCAGTGATATGGAATTCAGACCTTTACGAAGATTCAAACAAGCCGCTACACCTCAGGAGTGTGAGGAGCTCCTGTCATCGGCACAACGCGGTATTCTGGCAGTACACGGAGAAAACGGTTATCCGTACGGGCTGCCCGTCAATTACCTGTATCTGGACGGAAAGATTTACTTCCACTGTGCCAAGGAGGGGCATAAGCTGGATGCCATCCGGGCCAATAATAAGGTTTGCTTTACGGTTCTCTCGGAACCAGTGAAGAACCCGGGAGAGTGGTGGAACTGCTTTACCAGCGTCATCTGTTTCGGACGTATTTCAGAGGTGTCCGAAAATGAAGAAAAGGACCGGCTGCTGCGTCTGATTGGCGCAAAGTATTTCCCGGAAGGATATGACATAGAGAGCGATATGGCAAGGAATGCGGGTAATGCGCTCATTCTGGAAATAAAGATTGACCATATGTCCGGAAAACACGTGAGAGAGAAATAACGAATGGCCGGAGCTTCTTGCCAAGCTGGGCTAAGATACACTTATTTCAGAAGGGCTGCAAGGCCGAAGGCAACCATAAAACCGACAGTAATGATGGCAAGCACAAGCGCCATACCCTTAGTGCCGGTTTTAAAATTCTCAACGGCTTTCCTGTCCAACTCAGGGTCCTCTACCGGATGTCTTTTTTGTTGAATGATCAGATAGACGGCATAAGCGACAATGAATGCAAGGTAAACAGCTCCCAATATCCACAGGAAGACGCTGTCATCGCGTACACCGGAAACTATCCAATAAACGGCCAGCAGCATATAGATGGCCAGGGAGACCATCTGTATCTGAAACTGCTTCTTTGTAAGTCCTTTATTCATTTTCTGGCCTCCCCTACTCGTGAATCTGGAAAATGGCGATGGCTATGAGGGCAGCGGGAGCCACATAGCGGATCAGGAAGAGGATGGTCTTGAGCAGCCAGGCGGGAACGGGGTGCGTTCCGCCGTTGGTGAGTTCGTCAAACACAGCCGCCTTGCCCAGCTTCCAGCCGGCAAAGATGACTATCAGCAATCCGCCAATCAGCATCAGGAAATCGGCCGATATGAAGTCAAAGAAGTCGAAGATGGTCTTGCCCAGAATCTTCCAGTTGCTGAGCGGGCCCATAGAAAGGGAGCAGAGGCAGCCCAGGATCCAGATAAAGAAGAAGACCACGATCACGGCCGCCTTACGCTTCATCTTGAACTCTTCGATGCAGAAGGCCACAATCACTTCCAGCATGGAAATGGACGACGTGAGTGCGGCCAGCAGCAGCGCCACGAAGAAGAAGATGGCGATAACGCCGCCCAGCGGCATCTGGCTGAAGATATGCGGCAGCGTCACAAACACCAGGTCCGGGCCTTCGCCGGGGCTGATGCCGAAGGCGAACACGGCGGGCATAATGGCGCAGCCGGCAATGATGGCAAAGAGCGTATCGGCTATGGCCGTCTGGGAGCTCAACGAGATGATGTTGGCATCTTTCTTCACATACGAACCATAGGTGACCACCATGCAGGAGCCCAGCGACAGCGAGAAGAAAGCCTGTCCCAAGGCCGCCAGGAAGGTCTGAGAAGTCACTTTGGACCAGTCAGGCTGGAACAGGAACTTGAGTCCGGGGCCGCTGCCGGGAAGGGTCATGGAACGGACGGCAATGCCTATGATGATGAGAAACAGCAGGGGCATCATCACCTTGGAGAACTTCTCAATTCCATTCTGCACGCCGGCAATCACCACACCGGCCGTCAGGGCCAGGAAGATGGTGTGGCAGAGGATAGGAAGCCAGACCGAGGAGGAGAAAGAAGAGAACATCGTCTTCAAAGCCTCCTGATTGGACTCGGTAAAGTCAAAACGGACAGACTTGAAAAGATATTCCGTGCACCAGCCACCCACCACCGAGTAGAACGAGAGGATGAAGACGCAGCAGATTACGCCCAGGACACCTACAATGCCCCAGTGCGTGCCGGGAGCCAGCTTCTGGAACGCTCCGCGGGCGCTGGCCTGTCCCCTTCGGCCGATGATGAATTCAGCCAACATCACCGGCAGGCCCGCCAGAATTACGAATCCCAGGTAGATGAGGATGAAGGCTGCACCGCCGTTCTCCCCTACCAGGTATGGAAATCTCCAGAGGTTGCCCAGGCCGACGGCCGATCCGGCCATGGCCACCAGTACGCCAAATGAACTGGCGAACGAATCGCGTTTTGCGGGTTGGTTGGTTGTGTTTTTCATCTTTTCTGTCTATTTAGGCCCGGCTGTTCGGGCAACACGGGACGGTCCGTCTCCTTGGCACAGGAGAGCAGCAGGGCACAGACCATCAGGAGGGAGATTGTCCGTTTCATGGCAAGGATCCTGCTAATTCCAGATAATTTCGTCACCAGGATCACCGTAGTCAATGCGGTCGCTGTCAATTCCGGTGATTTCGCTGTTGCAGATCAAACTCTCGGAAACCAATTCGACGGAAACGGTCTCCGGGGCGACATAGTTTTCTTTCATTTTAGTGTTCATTTAAAATACTAATATAGTAAAAAAAACTATTTTGAGTATAAACTGAATGCACGCATTCGGTCACATACCAAATGCGTGCATCTTTACATCCCGGAAAGTTGGCCTTCGGTGTGGCATACTATTTGACTAAAAAAAGGCCCAGAACATGTTCTAGTTATCAATTGTAAAAAACGAATCAAAAGAACCAAATGAAAAAAATTCTCATTTTATGGCTAGGAGCCTTGCTCCTGATCCCCAGCCTGAATGCCCAGGAAACCAGAAAGTATGAAATCGGAGCAGATGCATCGTTCAGTTTCGGGAATAAGAACCGTGAACACAACCAATACAGTTTCAGCATCTTCGGAGGTTACAAGGTAAATGACGCCCTGTCTTTTGGCGCAGGTTTGAATTACGCCAAATTTCAAAGCAGGTGGGATCTCCCCAGTGGAATTGAGGACGTTTATATCATTGCCAATCCCTACCAGGCCTTCCGTCCTTTCGCCTATGTCCATTATGACATCCTGCCCAACTCCAAATGGACGCCCTTTGTAGATGCCAGACTGGGATATGCCTTCTTCTCCAACTCCCGACTTTCCTACGGAGTCAATCCGTTTGCGCTGACTGGACCGGAAGGAGGCATTATGTACGGTCTGGATACCAGTGAGTTCGATTACTTAAGGGATTTGGACCACTCCCTGGGCGTAAAAGGCAATGTATTTGCTTCCCTTGGCGTCGGAGCCGCCGTCCATCTGGGAAAGCACAGGAGAGGCGGGAAATTGAATCTCGGCGTTTCCATGGACCTTCAGCCGGTAGCCTTCAGCTACTACAACCATCCCAAGCAGAATAAAGTCAATTTCTCGATAGGCCCCAAGCTGGGTTATACCTTCTAGTCAAACGTAATACTTTCGATTCTGAGGTGCAGGACTCCGGAGGGGACCTGCGCCTCTGCTATTTCCCCCACCTTCTTTCCCATCAGAGCAGCGCCAATGGGTGATTTCAACGAAATCTTGCCGGCCTCCAGGTTCATCTCGTGGGGGCTTACAATCTCGAATATCATCCGGGTACCCGTGGCCAGATTCGTAAACTCCACGTGGCTCAAAAGACTGACCCTGTCTTTGGGGAGAACGTTGGGGTCAATCACGCGGGAATGCTCCAGGATCTTCTGCAGGAAACGGATGCGGCTGATGGTTTTGGCTTGAATGCGTCTGGCTTCACGATATCCCGCATTGTCACTTCGGTCCCCTTGGGAGCCAGTCTCCTGAAGATCCTCCTGGACCTTGGGGTAGACTACCTCGATAAGGTTCTTCAGTTCGGACGCAATCTCTTCGTATCTTTGCTTTGAAAGGTATTCCATAGCCCTTTTACTGGTTGACAATGTGCAGCACAAGGTATTCCGAACGGGTTCCAATGCGGATCTTCGGTCCCCAGATGCCCAGGCCGGAACTGATGTAATACTGCGTATTTCCGCGTCGGTGATGCCCCCAGGCCTTTTCATACATAGCGTCGGTGGCCCAGGATAAAGGCCATACCTGTCCCCTGTGCGTGTGGCCGCTGAACTGGAAATCGATTCCCGCCTCCTCCGCCTCTTCCAGATGGTAAGGCTGGTGGTCCAACAGGATGGTGAAGCCCTCCAGACCCTCTGCGAGATCTCTCACATCGGCCCTTTCCTGGCTGGTGCGGTCGTTTCGGCCTATGATATCCAACCCTTTGAAATGGGCTACGGAGTCCTTCAGGAGCAGGATTCCGGCATCCTCAAAGAACTTTTGGGCTCCATCCAGATTGCTGTAGAACTCGTGGTTTCCCAGGACGGACATCACAGGCGCATTCAGCTTATGGAATTCTTCCTGGCAGTTTCCTTCCATTACGGGCCGAAGACTGAGGTCTATGACGTCTCCACCGAAGAGAATGAGATCCGGATTTTCGGCGTTGATCAGGCGGACCCAGCGGGCCAGTTCCGGCTTGCGGTTGTGATAGCCCACGTGAAGGTCACTGGCCAGAACCAGTGTCAGAGGCTTCTCCAAGGGCTTTTCGGTGACAAGCGTCATCTCCTCGCGGTACTTGTGGTGGTAATGGAAACCGCCCAGGGTGAGAATGACGGCCACCATCCCTACTGCTGTGCAAAGCCCCGCCAAACTATCCTTCAGGAATGTCTTGGGAAGCACGTGGACCAGGGATAAAAGATCGGCCAGCAGGAATACAAGCAGGAAATAGAGAAAAGCGATCAGCCAGGTATTCCCTACCTCATACAGCACGGAGGCTGCCGTCATAGGGATTCTGTCATTGAGGGCAAATCCAGCAAACAGCGAAGCCATCCAAAGCAGGAAAACGCCCACGGCAACCAGTTTCCACCCCTGCGGCGCAATCCGCCACAAGTGCCAGCAGACATAGCCGGTAAGCGCCAGGACAAGCGCCATAAGGGTCAGTAGGGCTCCAGCTCGCATCGTTTTATAGCTTTATATACACCGTCATCTCTTCGTCAAAATTGCGCAGGAAGAGGCGATAGGTTCCGGGGGCAAGATCGAATGAGGCGCTGTATTCGTTTTTGTCACGGTCCCAGCGGGCCACCATCCTATAGTTCTTTCCATCTATTTGCTTGCTACTGAAGGTAGACTGGCTTGTAGCCACGCACACGTCCTCGGTCTCGGACCACATTTCCCAGTAGAGATCCTTTGTGCCACGCAAGTATAAGGAAGAAATCAATTCCAGCGTAAGCAGCTCGGATATCTTCTTCCCTGGATGGAACTCCAGATAGGCATTGGCCGATTGCTGGACGGGTACCCACTGGTCTCCCATCCGCTGGGCCAGTTTGAGGCAGTCGCCCTCCTCGATGCTGCAGGTGATGTTGCAGGTAACTTCCGGGATATACGGGTTGGAACTACTTACCAGGAAAGGCTCGCCTGTAGTGGCTTTGAACCGGCCCTCCCTGTCAAACAGCACGAATCCCAGCCACGCCTCGGTATCTTCCGAAGTATATATATCTACTTCCCGACCGCCTACGGGGAAAGACTTGCTCCGGAAATCCCACGGAAAGGGAATCAGTGTGTCGTCCGTAAAGATGGGATACACTTCCCCTCCCCTGTCCGGATATAGGTTGGTAACCATAGCTTGCCAACTGCTGAACAAAGTTACCTTTCCCGGATCCAACTCCACCGTCGGGCGGAGCAGAAAGAATCCATTAAAGTATCCACTCCAACCGTAGTTAAGGCTGAAATAGGGGCCCTTATAGCCATCCAACACAAAAGCGTGACCTTCATCACCCGACACCCCTATATAGTAGAGGGGGCGGTTGGCGTCAATCTCGGCTTTTATCATATCCTCCCAGACGTCTCTGCCATAGTAATCCCAGTCCAACAAACGCATTTGCTTGTCGTATCCGAAATACTTGGCAAGGCATAATACAGCGTCCACCGCTGCACCGGATCCATACGGGTGGAATTCCATCTCGCTGGCGATGGCCAGATCAAACAGCAGCTGAGCAACCTGCCTGCCCTGTTCGTCCGTATACTGCCCACTCTCATAAACGAGCGGCATCTGGGTCCAATCATACTTATGCCCCAGGGCATGCCCTTCCATCTCCCTCTTGCCGCTGTACCAGTAATAGCTGGGCAATGTGCCCGTCCCTTTCTCGGGCCACTGATGGTAGCGCATAACAATGGCCATGGCTGTAGCCACACAACCGGCATGACAATCCTCTCCGTCCAACTTGGGAATCATTGCGTTCCAGGGAAGACCGCTCTGGTCCCAGAGGGCTGTTTCCAGATGCACTTCTTTTTCCTCCTCCTCTTCCCCGTTTAAAGACTCCCATTGCTCCCGGATGGCCGATGAAGGCTTAGGGCCGTGGGTACGGGCGTAATCAATCATAGAAGCGTGCCAGTCCAGGATATAGCGAACGTTGCACGGAATCTCACCCTTGGGGAGCCGGCCCGTTGTGGAATACCCGACAATCGGTTGCGACACATCATCGGCCGCCACAACCGCGAAACCGCCTCCATTGCGTTCAAAGAGGTAGAGAGCCGGTTCCTGTGCTGCGCTCTTGGTCTGCGCCTGGGGCCAGGTGCCGGCCAGACGGAGGGTACCTTGGGAAGATTTGGTGGAGGGAGATTGGGCCTGCAGAAAGCGTTCTGCCACCGCTGCAGCCTGCTGCGGCGTTACTTTATCGGCCCAACCGGGAACCGATAAGGCAAGCAGGAAAAAACTGAATAAGATGGATTTTTTCATTGTGCCTCCTCCTTTTTCTTAATGCGGCTGAAATCAATCACCATACCGTCTTCCAGTTCGGGAATCCGGACCGGCAGCAAGGTATTTCCCTCTACCTGGACCGTATGCGAACCAGGTCCTGCATAACGATGGACCAGGTTAGGGGCATAGGGTTCAAAACTGCCGTCCCCCCAGAAGACCGTTACTTCCTCGACGTCTTCACTGAGCCAGGGACCTTTCACTTCCTGCTTGGAAGTAGAATAGGAGAATCCGGGCAGGAACGCCTGACTTACGTGCAGGGTATCGGAGAGTCCGTATTCCGCGTTCTTGAAAACGAGGGACATTTTACGGGGCTCTTCCGTATCGTTGGCTGCCGCCGTGAAGGAATACGTATTGGTGGAGATGGTTTTGGTCTTCACCTCCTCTACCCAGTCGCAGGTGGCGGGCAAAAGTTCCACCTCTACGTCCAGATTGCTGGTTATCCGAACATCAAATTCACCGCCCACGGTGGGAACTTCCACTTCCCGTTCACTGATTACCAGTGCCGGGGCCTCGCCCATCTGATAAACGGTCACCTCTTCATTTCCAAGAGTGCTTTTGACCGTAAGGACGGCCTGACGGGGATTCAAGTCCGTATTGGGATCCACCTCAATGGTCATCTTATAGGGAATCAGTGCTTTGGTTTCCACCCAGTGAACCCATTGGGAAACCTCACTGGGGATGGATAAAGTATACCCCACGTTGGTTTTAACCTCAATGATGAAATTTCCGCCATCCTGCGGCAGTTCCACACGGCTCGGAGACATCAGCAGGGCATCTTTTTGCTTCTGCGTCACCACTATCGTGCGCTGTACCTCTTTGCATTGAAGAACAATGGCCGCCTCGCGGTCGTCGTAGGTTGAATTCTCCTTGACGGAAACCGTCAGCGTAAAAGTGCCTTTCTTTCCGCCTTCTTCAGAAAGGGAGCACCATTCCCTGGCACGGTCATTCACAAAAGTGGCCGTCCATTGCTTGTTGGTCTGGATGGACAATCGGGCCGATCCTGCCTTGGAGGATCCAAACACCAGCGAGACCCTTTCCTCGTCACCGGCAAGGATGGCATCCTTGGATTCGAAGGAATCTGGCAGGAAGTTCAGTTCCGGCCGGCAGGCCGTCACCGAAAATAACGCCAACAGAATGATAATCAGTTTCTTCATAGGCCCTATTTTTTGCGTTTATCGTTGATCTTGATACCCCGGTACCGGCTGATATCAAAGGTTACCTCTTCTTCTGAAACACCGAATTTCAGATCCTTCATGGTCATTTTCACGCCATCCACCTTGGTGCTGAGGCTGATGGGAT
>JAEEGK010005189.1_pt1 | contig 31510 bp, 34 predicted proteins | sample 8958771 | NCBI WGS metagenome assembly JAEEGK01 (sample SAMN16246547, study PRJNA631951) | gut metagenome | biome: gut microbiome; feature: rumen; material: SC-attached | host: Bos | place: Iran: Karaj | collected 2018-10
CTTCCATCAGCCACCCCTGAGCCTCATCATACTTTAGCAATGGGTTCATCTTAATCTTATCGTCATTGCCACGAGCCACGAGTTCCAGCACGCTGATCTCGAACACCAGTTCCGGTTTGACCATCTGATAGGCAATGCCACGAGAATCCGAGAGCACATATTGCGACTCCACATGTTTTGTTGAGAGTCGCTGGGCAATGTCGGCACGCTGCTCGTCAGTCAGGCCTGTAGAACCTAAGACGAACATCTGGAAGAGTCCGTCTGGGCGACGAACGGCAAACATCAGGTCGCGGATACCACGATCTGCTGTGGTATAGCCGATGACTGCAGCATCGATGGTGTGGCGTTCCTTCACCTTCCATACGATGGGCGACTCCGAATGAACAACGAGTCCTTCGGCACCTTCTCCTCCTACCCATTCATCGAAGATTTCCTGCACCACATCCTTTGAAGAAGCGTTACGCATCTGAACAGGCTTCACCTGCTCGTTCTGGAAAATGGTGCAGAGCTTGTTATGCGTGTCGGCATAATGCTCGGCATGCCACTTCTCCTCGTCGAGTTCCACGATGTCGAAGGGAGCCAGTGCGAGTCGGTCGCGTTTAGCATCGTCAGCCAATGCTGCCTGTACATCACCACAGCGGGGTCTTCCCCCTTCGCGTGGCAGATAGAGTTCTGCAGCGATAATAGCCTGCTTCAGACCTGCTGCCTTCACCGCCTCAGCAAAGGCATTGAGACATTTCAACTGCTCAGCCTTCTGCTTACCACTTGCATTGAGCATAAACACTTGTGTTCCGTCATAGAACACCACTTGCATGTGTCCGTCGATCTTACGGGTCACAGCAAACCTTTCGCCATCTATGCGTTGCTTCAGTTTGGCGCCTTCCACCAGCACAAACTTTCCTGCCACATTCTTCTTATAATCTATGGCGGTCTGGATATATTTCTGTTCTATCATAATCTCTATTTTTTCTTTTCTGCCGGCAGCTCCACGATGAATCCATGCAACTCTTCAGGTAGGCGTTTCTTGTAGTAATCAACTTTCTTGGCAGGCACGTTAATGACCTTAATAGCTGTGCATCCTTTGAAAGTGCCATTAAATTTACTGATATCAACCTTTTTGGCACCAGGGCCAAGCGTGACAGTCTCTAAGGCAGCACATCCACCAAACAATGCCGACTCTAATGCTTTTACAGAGCCAAGAATAGAGGCCGTTTTCAATGAGGTGCAGTTGAGAAACACCCTGTGCTCCAAATCTACTACTGATGCAGGGACTTCGATGCTGGTAAGCTTTTCGCAACCTTGAAAAGCACCTGCTTGAATCCTTGTCACAGAACTAGGTATGATAACAGATGAAAGGTTGACACTACCTGCGAAAGCCCATGGTCCAATATCCGTTACAGTTTCGGGAATGACAACACTTGTAAGCTCCTCACAATTCTTGAATGCCTGAGCCTCTATGGCAGTCGTTCCTTCAGGAATGACGCAGATACCATTTGTAATTTCGAAATTAGCCATAATCTTTATTATTTATTTAATCTTTTTCAGTCGTTTATATACCTTTTCATTATAGTTATTATAATCTTCAAGCATGAATTCATTCTGCTCATTGGCTGCAATCTTCTTGTCTCCATACATGATGAATTCTGACATGAATTGTCTGTCCATGAACAGGAAGTCTGGCTCGTCGACGCGAATGAAATGCAATTTTGAAGCATCAAACGCTTCATCATCACTCAACTCTATGGCATAATGCCACTCAATGTTGTACCTGTCTGGCGTAAAATCCCAACGGGCCACAAGCGGCGTTGGATGTTCCGAGCCAAGTCCAAGCAATTTTCTGTATGCAAATGGCTCCAGAACAGCTGTATTTACCATGTGTTGTTTCAATGAGCGCTCACCTATAGAGATTTCCTCACCGTTTACTTTTGCACCCTTCGATGCCCAAATGGGCAGGCAAGTCACATATTCTGAATTCCAATCCTCTGCAAGTTCTTGATTGCAGAACTCACAAAGGATACAGGATCCAATAACAGTTACATCAACAGTTTTCATATCTAACACTAAACTAAAAAGTAATCTATGGCGGTCTGGATATATTTCTGTTCAATCATATTTTTTTATTTTTTCTTCTCTGCAGGAAGTTCTACAATAAGGGCGTGCAACTGTTCTGGTAGGCGGCTTTTGTAGTAACTGGCTTTCTTGGCGGGCACATTGATAGTCTTCAGGCCCGTGCAGCCATCAAACGCATCGGCTTCGATCTTCTTGATTCCGGCACCGAGCGTTATCGTCTCTAGAGAGGTGCAATGCCCAAAAAGTCCCTTATCTAATTTGCTAACGGCTCCCAATATGGAAGCAGTCTTCAATGCGGCACATCCGTAGAAGATGTGCTCTCCCATCTTTGTCACAGAAGTGGGTATACAAATATTGGTCAGGCCAGTACAGCCATAGAAAGCAGACTCCTCTATCTCCGTAACAGACTCAGTTATAGCCAAATCTTTCAAACCGCTGCATCCTTTGAAAGCATCTTCTCTGATTATCGTTACCGAACTTCCTATGGTAACGCTATTTAGGTTCGTACAGTCTTCGAACATGCCAAGGTCAATTTTTTCTATAGAATTTCCAATGACGACATTTTCCAAGTTTGTGCAGCCCCTGAACGCTCCAGCTTCCATTTCTTTTACCGAATCAGGAATAACGATGCTTGCGAGACTTGTACAGCCTCCGAAAGCATGAAAGCAAATCTTGGTCACAGCGTTGGGGATGTCAATGCTCGCCAGACTCGTACAGTCTCTGAATGCACTATCGCCTATTCTTGTTATCGAGTTAGGCATAGTGATACTTTTTAGGCTTGTACAGCCATAAAATACTGTCCGCGAAATCTCTGTAACAGAGTCGGGAATGGCAATACTTGTCAAAGCAGTGCAACCTTGAAAAGCACTTATGCTTATCTCAGTCACTGAACAGGGAATAACAATGCCCGTCAGGGTTGTGCAGTCTTGAAAAGCACCATTACCAATTTTTGTTACTGAGTTGGGTATGACAGTTTTGGCGCAGCCTACTATCAACTTATTTGTTCGGGTCTCAATGATGGCATTGCATCCACCACGAGAGTCGTATGTATTGTTACCTTCAGCCACTTTGATACTTGTCAAAGCCGTACAGCCAAGGAAGGAGTCCCAGGCTATGTCTGTCACTGATTCGGGAATAACGATGCAGGTCAGGCCAGTACAGCCCATAAATGCCTCACGTGCTATCTTCGTTACAGTGTTAGGAATGACGATGCTCTTCAAAGTCGTGCACTTTTGGAAACCACAGAGGGTTGTCACTGAACTGGGAATCACCGTGGCAGCACACCCCAAAAGCATCACGTTGTTCTCCGTGTCAATGATGGCGTTACATCCTTCGCGTGAATCAAACTTTTTGTTGCCTTCCGATACTTTAATACTGGACAACGCTGTGCATCCTTCGAATGCTCTCACATCAAAATCTACCAACGCATCAGGAATAACGATTTCCGTCAAACTGCTGCAATCCTTAAAAGCATCGTAGCTCAGCTTTCTCAGCGATTGCGGCAAGCGTATGCTTTTCAGTGCTGTGCATCCTTCAAAGGCTCCCGGCCATATTTCGGCCACTGATTCTGGGATAACAACATCAGTCAATGCGATGCAATCCCTGAATGCACTGGTTCCGATTCTTTCCACCGAATCGGGAATGACTACATGAGTCAACTCCGTGCAATCATCAAAGGCCTGATACTCTATTTCTGTTGTTCCTGCAGGAATGATTCCCATTCCGTCTTTTATTTCGTATTTTGCCATAGTCAATTTCACGATCACCTCTACATCGTGAGGTGTTATGTTATTATTCAATTGATTTCAGTTCCATATTCGTCAGGCGCAGGATGAGGGCGTACTTGTCGCCATCCACGCGGCCTTCGAGGAAGGCGCGATAGGGTGTGCCGCCATTAGCCATCACAATAGGTTCGATGCCTTTCTGTCCGCCACCCACCAGCATCATCGCGTCAGCCTCAGCCAGTTTCTTCGCCATGTCGAAGAGGAAGTCGTAAGTCAGGCCGTTGACGTGCTGCACCTGATAGCTCTTCTTGAACATGAACATCCGCATAGCCTTCTGGCGGGGGATAAGCTTGCCTGTCCAGCGCAGGGGCAGGCCGTCAAGGGCGATATTGGCTGCGGTGGTCTGCTCAGGGCGTACTTCTTTCTCTGTGCCGTCGGCCAGGAAGACATGCTCTGAGAGCGTCACGCCGTAAGCCACTTTCTGCTGAGGCGTCACAAACACCCTCTTCAGCCCCTCGACCTTCAGACCGAACTGTTCCATGTCCACTTCGGGGTCGCCGGCGATGAGGGCATCAGCCAGACCTTCGCCATACTGTGCGAGCAGGGCCTCATCAGTGGTCCTCATCGTGGCACGTACCCGCCGTTCATTCACACTCTTCTTGCCGTCATCCGTTTTATAAACAGGCGACTCGCGATGAAACGTAGTGCCGAAAGCCACCTCGGCATCACGCTTCGTATCGTTGGATAGATTTATCTTTCGCATAATCAATTCGTTTAATTCGTGAAATTAGTGGTCTTAGAACATACTGAAGTCCAGTTCGTCGATTTCTTCTTCAACGGGTTCCTCAGTGTCGTCGATGGTCGTCTCTTCTGCTAATGATACGAGAGAGAATTCCTGCTTGTCGCCAGCGAAGAGGAACAGGCCGCCAGGGGTGTTGATCAGATAGCCGTCGTTGTGGTTGGTGCCGCCGCGATAACTGAAGTCGAACTTGTAGATGTCGTCACCCACAGCAGCTGCCAAATCGGCATTAACGAGTTGGTAGACCGACTCCCAGTCGTTGTCGAGGAACTCCTCCGTCGTTGCCTTCTGTTTCAGTTCAATGGGCGCATCAAACGATGAAGCATAGGTAGGCAGCACCTCCTGGCCATCTTCGCTATAAGCCGTCAGCTCACCTTTCTCTACCCAGCGCCCATCCTCACTGACGGTGCCTTGTTTCAATCCTCCAGAAGGGATGATAAGTGCATCGTCGGGCGACAGGTAGGCTGAGCCACACACATTACCACTACGGTCGGTGGCTACGATGTCCGTCCAACCATAGATTTTCTTTCTCTCTAATTTCACGGGGGCGGCTCCATAGTCTGTCCCCGACAGTTTGAATATCAGTTCTTTTGCCATATCGTTTTAGGTTTCATTCCGTTTACAATTTGCAAATATAGTCATTTCTCGGGAAATATTTAACGAAACAACATAATTTAACTAATACAACCGACAAAGAAAAGCTAAAAGCCAATCTTCGACGAGCGCGTTCCCTCCAGCCGTTCGTTGTCGCAATGGCGGAAGAGCATCGGCAGCGCATCCTCGCTATGGCCGTGCAGAATCACATCGATGGCATAGTGGCGGGCGATGTTCTCTATCTGGCCACCGCTAAAGTCGTATTTCGAGGCCAGTGTATGGACGTTCTGCTCGCTAAGGTCGGGAATCATCGAGTGCCAGATGTGGGCACGGGCTTCTTCGGTGGGCTTCTCGAACTTGATTTTGTAGAGGAAGCGGCGCTCGAAGGCCGTGTCGAGATTCTGCGTCAGGTTGGTAGTTGCAATCATAATGCCGTCGAGCTGCTCCATCTCCTGCAGGATGATGTTTTGGATGGAGTTCTCCATCTTGTCCACCGCACTCTGTGCTCCCTGCTTGCGGATACCAATGATGGCGTCTGCCTCGTTGAACAGCAGGATGGGTGTCAGCTTGGCTCGCTTCACCTGCTCGCGATAGCGGTCGAACAAGGCTTTGATGTTTTTCTCGGAGTCGCCCACCCATTTGCTCTTGATCTGCGGCACATCGACTACCATGATGTCGCGTCCCGTCTGGCGTGCCAGTTGGTAGGCCGTCTCTGTTTTGCCCGTGCCCGGTCCGCCATAGAAAAGGCAGGCAAACCCTGTACGGAAGCCTGTCTGCTGCATCCGCTCATGTATCTCGCTGTATTTATCGGGCATGAGGAACGACAGCAGTTCGCTGACCTGCTGCTCATTCTCCTTCACATAGAACATCTTTTTCTCTGTCAGGTCACGGGCCTTGATGACGTCGGCCAGTTTCTCTTCAGCAGCATTGATTTTCAACTCTGCCAGCAGGCTGCGTTTAGCTTCCTCCGTCAGTTTGTAGCGAGCTGTGTCGGCTATTCCATCCTCACAACAGTGTTCTATCAGCTTTTTCTTCATCAGCCTATGCTCGCCACTGCGCAGGTTGGCTTTGGCCTTGTTGAAGTAGGCCTTCGTGTCGAACAGGTCCTCCAACTGACCGAAGCGGATGACGTTATCGTCATCGTTCACCAGGCAGTGGCAGAAGAATGCCACCATCGTCTCTTCCTGATTTGTTAGATTGTAATCGCGCAACTTGCTCACAAAGCCAATCTGCTTGTTGTCGTCGAACAGCGTTCGCATCTCTTCCTGGAGCTCAGTGGCCGAGATTGCATCGTCGTTCAGGTCTTCGAACCACTGGTCGAGCAGTTCGAAGAGTTCGGCACAGTCAAGTCCCGTGCGACGTGGCAGTTCGTACACCTCATTGTGCTTCAGACAGCGGATAACGGCGGTGGGGACATCGAAGTCGTCTTCGTCTTTCACGTCGCGGAACTTCAGCAGGCGGCGGCGCACCAGGGCGTCGATGTCGGCGGCATAGCCCAGCACGCTGATCTTGTTCATGTCGAGATGCGAGGCAAGGTCGTCGTAGTCTACGCGGCGCGGTCCTTTTTCCATGCAGATGCAGAACAGAACGGCCTGGCGCTCGGTGATGCCGTAGCTGTTGGCCAGCAAGCTAATCTCCGGCGCTGCTTCGAGCATGAACTCATCGCTCATTTTCGAGTTCTTCGACAACTCCACCACACGCTCGATGGCCTGTAGCAAGGTGCAGCCTTTCTCCGGAAGTCTTGTACTCTCTGTCTTCTTCTTTTTCTTCGTTGTTGCCATAATCTTTGAATTTAAAAACGTGATATGCATAATATAGGCACAAACGAAAAAAAATTCAAAAAAACTCAACTTTTTTCCCGAGACCTGATGAAGCAGCCCCACGACGTTGAGAACAATTCTACTTTTTCTTTAGTTGTTCATGCGGTAGATTCGCCCTTAGCTGGGCTACATTTTTCTCAGGAACAGGATGGGTTGGTCCTTCGTGTCGAAGAAACCTAACCGCAGCTGACAGATTCGCCGGCGAGGATACCGATGTCCCTCGATGCGAATCTGAAGCAGTTCGAATATGGGGAACGACCTGACGATAACTATTTCCAATTCAGCCTTTGTCACTTTTTTTGCTGACTTTAACCTCTATGCTGCCATCTTTAATACCGCGGATGAGACGGGTTTGCAATTGCTCTTGCTTGATGAAATGCTCAGGCTTATAGTCCTCAAAACTGAAATTCACGCCAAAATCTAGTGGAAGATACACCTCCTTGCGGATGTCCTCCAATTGCGTATGCTGTTCAGCAAAACGTTTGGCCTTTGCAGCCCACGACTTGCGTCGTTTCTGCGCCTTCTCTTTCCAGTATTCGTTAAATGACATTATTCACAATCATCTGTTAATAACTTCCCTTCTTCATCATAGATTTCATATGTGTACCACTCGACATCATCCAACTCGTAGGTCCTTTCTTTATCATTGAGTTTCTCATCAAAGTCGTCCAAATCGAAAGGTGCACACACCAGTCGGATTTTAAAGTCACCTTTTTGCAGATCGACATTTCTATAACAGGCAATGAAATCATCACCCACCACCTGATAGCCTACTGCCTTCAGTTCTTCCAGAACCTCTTGATAAGGTTTTTCGATGTATTGACTCCAGTCTTGCATAGTGCCGGTCTTTTCTTTATTACAGAAAGCTTGCTTTATTCCTTTGCTTCTACCACAATACCGAGCTTTTTGGCCTTTTCTACAAGTCGGTCGAAGTCGTCCTTGCGCCACATCTTCACACTCCGGACTTGACCTTTCACGTTAGGCAGAATATGGTCGTTGTCCCAATAGAAATCCCAGTCATCGTTTTCGGGGCAGAGGATGTTACCAAAATGCTTGTTCCCCTCGACATCTATTGTGACGTCCTCGTCAAAGTCATAGAAAAGATATTTCAGGAAGCGATTGTGATAGTATGAATTCAGACTACAGTCGAACTCACTGCGCAAATCATCTACGGTAAGTTCCGCAGAGGGATTCATTTCGCGTCTTGACAGGCAGTATGCCTTAAAGATGAGGAATGAGGCTTCGCTCTTGGATGCAGCCTTTTTGTTCAGCCAAGGCTCTCCTTGTTTAACAGCAACGAAATAACGAGTGTTATCACGATTGTTTACCTTGACAATCTTTTGAACAACGGCGAGTTTATCTTTATCATTTTTGAAATGATTGTATAAAACGATTTTAAAGAGACTCTCGTTGGCATTCCAGAACTGTTCCAACAAAGGGGTGTCGTCTGGCATCTCTGTTGTGGTTGGTCCGAGCAGAGTTTGAGCTTCCTCTGGGAAGACAGAACGAAGTGCAGTCTCGAAGATCACCGATTTGAATAGCACTTCCAAGTCTTGACTCTCCGTTTCTGCGATAGCCAAAATGGAATAATCTCTCTTGCTCTCACCATCATTTTTGGATGGACAACTCAGATTGCGGATATATCCGTTTATCAGCACGCCTGCTTCCGCGTCGTTTTTTTCGGCTGAGGCACAGGGCTGAATGACATAGTCAAGCATATCTTGATAAGTGAGATGGACAAATGAAGGTGCTGTCGGTCCCTTCTTCGCATCAGAAGGGGTGAGATAGACCAGCAGTGGCTGACAGTAATTGTCATTGCAGACCACATTCTGCAGAACACCCATAGCCCTGTGATAACGCATTGTCTGGGCCTTTTCCTCATTGCCGGCATGGCCTTCCGAACTGTAAATCTTGTTTTCCACTATGATTGGCACAGTCCAGTTCCGTTCACGATCCTGCTCATCGGTAAATGTAATGTGGACAAGCATCCAGATGTCAAAGCGATTCTGACCGTCCTTCTTGAATTGGCCGTTATTTGTCTTTTCAACAATGCCTTCCAAATCTGAAAGTTTTTCGTTTGCCAGACCTACGATAGACTGCTCAGTCTTGACGCAATCCACATTAAGTAGGTAGTCGCCCGACAAAAGATGCTGGCGCACTTGGTAGAAGTAGCATTTATCCTGGTCATCAGCCTTGGCAGCAATCAGGGCGAGGAATTTCCTTAGTGGCATCTCCTTCAACGAGTGCGATGCATCAGGATTGAGCAACCAAGCCAGAAACGCACTATGTCTGTTCTCACTACGCTGTATACCTAAAACATTGAAAACTGTGCTCTGCATGTAATATGCATTAAGTTTTTGGTATTCTGGTAATTTGTAAAAATCCAGGATAAGTTTGGAATCCATAATCTGTTGTTTTTAAAAGTCTGATAATAATATAGTCACTTCACCAGAAAAATTCAACGCATACATATCTATCTGTAACTGTTGATATCAGTAAAAGTGATTTCGAAGTCATCAGCTACTTTAATCTGTCCATATTTAATCATGAGCTGTAGCTGTTCCTTGTTAATGGTGCGCTCTTTAAGATTAGGGCCGAGTACGATGCGTTCAAGCACAAGTGGGAAATTGCTATCAGCCTTAGTAATGGGGAACCTGACTATTGGGGCAATAATCCCATTGGCTGTATTATAAATCCATTTCCCATTTGTCGTGTCAAGCAGGCTGCCATCATTCATTTCGTACAGCAGCCGAACCTCTTCTTCTACTGCATATTCCGAAGGCTTAAAGAAATGCAGCCAGCTGTTCAGGTTGCGGATTTCAAAATTCCTCCCGCATACGCCCTTACCCATCTTGCTTGAGAGATAGGACAATTCAGCATGAGCTTCATTCTTAGCATAGCTGACCTTTGCTAAGAAGAAGTGCTCAGGCAGTTCATCGTCAACCTTATACCACAGGCAAACGCCTTTAGAGTCATCGCCATATAGCCGCCACATGTTTAGGTCGTCTTTCTTGCTCATCCTGCTTCCAGAAAGAATGAAACTGAAGGTGTCAGCATTCACAGAAGACGTTCTGATCTGCAGTCTGCTGATAACATTTGACTGAGGCATGGCTTCGCTGATAAACATTTGGGCATAGTCGTTCTCCGTCTTGTCGTTCATGCATACCGTACTGCACATGCTCTGCTGTTTCTCAGACAATGTACGGAACAAAGAGGCAAGACTGGTATAGCGACATAGCCTCTTCGGCGTTCCTGATGTGCTGCCCAGCAGCGAGCAGAAAAACAAGCGCTCGTATTGCGGAGTGAGCATGAAATAGGTTCCATGATCTTCAATGACGCCTGAAGGATTCTTTTCTTCTCTTACCTTGGACATAAATGTCTGCATTCTTCCCCTTATCAGCGATGAATAGGTCTTCTCGAAGAAATCAGCCACATCTTCTATAGTCATAGGTATGCTTGAGGTTGAGTGATATCCCTCTAGTTTTTCCAACAGGCAGTCTGTATCACATTCAAAGGCTGACTTCATGTTGTTTCTCGGATAAACCTTGCACGACAAACTGGTAGGAATAAACGCATCAGTGTCGTTAAGTAGGACATAGAAGGAAGCAGTACCCATTTTTTCTTCATGGATACCCATCGCCTTGCGGCTCATCCTACCAGTTTCGTCAAATTTGAAATAAGCATATTCCAAGCCGTCACGCAGCACGACGAAATCAGACTCACAACAGATGTGGTCACAATATCTCTTTATCTCGTATCGGTTCTCTTGACCGCACATGGAATCTCGTAAGATTCTTTCTACTTCATTGATATGCATAATACAAATTCAAATTATTCCGCCATTTCTTTCAACTTCTCCCACACCTTCACCATTGCCCAGGTGTCGAGTTTGCAGTAGCGGAGCAGAGCTTCGCGACTGGCAGCAGCCTCTTCTGGTTCCATATCTTTGATGCGAGGGAAGATGGTCATTGCGTCACCTCCATTTTGACAACGCTCATCAAGGTTGTGGTAGTCCAACTCTGGATCATTGGGGAAGAGGGCTGGCAGCACACTCTTGATAGAGAACGAGCCACCCATTGCCGGCACATAATAGTCGCCGGCACGAAATGGGTCAATCAAATCCTGGATGTTATCAGCAATATTCAACAGATGCGGAGCAAGGTCAGGATACAAAGCTGCCAACTCACGTATGCGTCCGCACTCGAACATCTTATTATACGCTAAGGTGCAGACATCCATTGGAATGTCCCTGCAGAGCTGCTCTGCCAAAGCACGGCGCGGATCGCTGCCGTCGCTGGGAGCCAAGAACTCGCGGTGCTCATAAGCGGCAGTCTCATTTTGTTTAATGTGCAGCGAATACTGGAAGGTGATCTGTGCATAGACCTTCGCACCATCATATTGCGGCACGGCATCCTGCATCGTCTCGAAGTCGAGGAAATAAAGCGGATAGGAAAGCTTGTTGAGGAACTTGCGAATTCCCTCAGAGTTGATGAACTCCTTACCCGTCAGTGCTGCCTCTATCTGCATGTTCTGAATGGGGGCCGATGTCAGTCGAGCGCAAATCTTCGAAGGCGATAAGTCCTTGATGGTAGCAGTCCAATTTCTTCTTGAACGTAAAGCCGCCTTTTCCTTTGCCACCATAAATGTCAAATACCGAAGGCGACGGCACACCATGCTGACACTTGCAGTACTCCCAGAATGCACATCCGTAAGGTTTCATGCAGCATTCCGATAGTTCTGTGTCGGGTTCCTGCTCGTTGTTGATCACCTTCATGGCCTGGCCGACGCGCGCCGGCACCTTCAGGTATTCATTCTCCACCATCTCCTTCATGTCATTGACGACGAAAAGCTGCTGGATGTCGAGTTCTCCATGCCTTACATAGTCGCTGTTCAGGCAGACCAGATAGATGCCGGTAACGTTGACTCCACATTGCGTCAATACCCATTTCTGATAAGCAATATCGGGTGCATATTTTTCCAGCTTTGCCTCCTGGCCGTTGAACTCAGGGAAACTGGTGCTCTTCACTTCGTAGATGGCCCAGCCTCCGGCCGTCTTGCGCAGGATGTCTACGGCACAATAGCCTCCCTCGCAGATGAACGAAGCCTCGCAGATGTTCTCCACACCCTCATCCATCCACTGGCGCGTCTGCTCCACCATCTTGCTGAGGTTGAGGCTGCCGTCGGGCTTCTCCGCATGTGCCTCCTTGAAGTCGCCAAAGAGCCCCATAGCCAGGTCGCCCACCACATTGCCTTGTGCAAAACGTGCCTGCAGGCCAGCATCTATGGTTGCCTCGTTTGGCTTATACACCTTCAGCCACAGGTTCTTCGGACACTGGCAGAAGGCCGTGTAACGTGATTTTGACAGTCCTTTCATAATAGCATTGCTTTAAGTTTCGGCAAAGATAGTCATTTCTCCGCAATAATTCAACCGTTTAACGGTATTTAAGGTTGAGGCTCAGTCCAAAATCCACCCATCAGCCACCAGCTCCTCCATCGACTCATAGTGAGCGATGATTGTTCCTTCTTCCATCTTCTCGAACCGGCCATCATCTTCTGACAGGAAGACCTCCTCTGGAATAATGCGGATGTTGTATTTGTAGTCATGCACATCAGAGCAGCTGATGTACGGAACCATACCTTCTGGAACGCCCTCGTGGTTGGCTTTAAAAGCCGGTGTCGGAGGCATCCAATTCTCGTAAATCTTTTGCAACATAGTGAGTTGCCTTTCTTTTTCCTGATCCATGTCATTCAAGTTCGTTTAGGCAGCGAGAGCCAGAGGCTCCTGCTGCTTGGTAAAGTGAAGACGTTTAGTCATTTTGTTGATGAGAGAGGTTGTGAGATCGAAAACGAAGAAGGTGTAGACCCCGTTGTAGAGCGATGAGGTAAAGACGACTCTTTTGTTTGAGAGGTACTTCTGGATTTTTGTAAAATTGTTTGTTGAAGTTGTGCTGATTCTTGTTGTCATAATTTTGAATTTTAAAAGTTTGTACCCTAATATAGGCACAAAGCAGAAAAAATTCAAATAATAGGGCAACTTTTTTATAGTAGCAAGAAAAAAGCATCCCAAGACCTCTCTACTACAGGATTAGAAGGATGCTAGCCAGTCTCCGGCTTCATAAGAAACTATCCACGACTGGTTCTTTTTTTGTTATTTCTTCCTTGATTCAATGGTTTGAATGATACTTTGGCGAATCCACCAAACAGCGTATGCAATAAACTTGATGTCGACATTGAGGTCATATTTCACTGCGGCTTTCCTCAATCCTTCAGTTCCAGCCTCAATCAGTTCTTCGAGCGTCAGCCCCTGCTTCTGATACTGATTAGCCACACTGACCACAAACCTCATATTTGCCTTTTCCAACTTACGCATCTCCTCGCTGTCGGTACCTTTCTCTTGCACTGCCTTGAGCAGTTCAAGTTCTTCCTCGTGAGTCAGCAACGGTGTGCGACCAATCACATCAAGTAAATCATCTAAACTTTGCTTCTTCTCCTTTGACAGCAGATATTTGAGCACACTCTCCCAGTCGGGAAACTGCTCTGAGCCGAACTCAATCCATTCGCCGGCAAACTCGCTGGTGCCGTTCTTCCCGCGGTCGTCAATCAGATAGTCACCCTGACAGAGATCCTTGCGGTGCGAGATGATGAGGCGCTTGTGGAACACGTCATCAAGATACTTCGTCACCCACGCCACCTTGTCCGACCAAGCCGACGGATTATTCCACGGCGCCGTAGAGAGGATGAACAGGTCGTAATGCTTCTTCAACTCATGCACAGCCTCGATGGCACCTTCCATCGGCCTCATCTTTCCAAACAGACCAGGTATCTCGTCCAGACGTCCTGCATATTCTTCCTTTATCTCCTCACTCACCTGGTCGAGTCCCGACTGGAAGTCCACCAGCACATTGTCCATGTCAATAAATACTCTTTTCATTTTTCTTCGTTTTTATTGGTTTGTAAGAGTAATATAGTAACATTCGGAGAAAAATTCAAAAACTCACTTAAGTTTCCTTTCTTTATTTTTCTTGATTCAAGATTCGAATAATATCAACTACCATAGCATCAATGATGTCGGCTACGGTATGTGAAGGAAGAATCTTTTGCCACTTGTATATAAAACCAGACTTGTAGTGGCATATTTCTGAGTCTGCTTTAGCATCTCGATTTTTCAATCCACCTTGTCTGAAATCAAGGAAACGTTTTTGATATTCTGAGAGCTTCTTATTGACAACGCCCTCACTTTCTATAGCGTGGCAATAGCGGTTACCCTGTACCTGAATAACTAGACAACAATCTTCAGCAATCTTCACCTTGGCCTCAACCAGTCCGACGCCATGACTCATGCCGCTACCTATAAATACCTGCTGAAAAGGTTTTGCCTCAGGACAGCCATAGAATGCAAGAATTTCTTCAGCATCCTTGTGCTCACGCCTCAGAATGACATCTGCATTGCTCATACCTAATACAACATTCTCCTCTTCAGAAGCCACACTTTCCAATAAGGACTTCATTTTCTCAGCGAGCATGGCTGCAATCTGTGCATATCGCACCTTTTCATAGATATCATTCAGTCTCAGTTCAGCCAAACCCTCTTCTTGTGCTAAGAAAGTATCATCTTCCTCGACCTTCCATCCTTCAGCCAATTTGCTGAGTTCTCTCACATATGCGCAATAGTCGCTAATGTATATTTGATGCTCTTTACGGATATCAGCAGTGCAATATTTGCTGATTACATCTGCCAATTCATCGTAATGATGAAGTTGCCAACATGTGTTTTCGTCTAAATACTTGCTTCCAGGGAATTTTTTTACCAATGAGAGTACAGCATAGGAGCACCCCTGATTGTAGCCCTCAAACATCTTCTCATATCGTTTCAGTTGCGTTCGCTCAGGCAAGCTTTTCACCTTATTTTCCAGAATGATGAATGCACACTCTTTCTTAACAGATTCGCCATTGCGCATCTTTCCTGTATCTTTCAGGTAGGTTACGCACAAATCCAAATGCTTATACTCACGTTTAACTTCCCAGCCTTCTGGCCAAGTGGCATTTATATTATGTAGCTTTGTCATTGTCTGCTGAAAAGCATCACGATAGTTCACACCTAACCAATAGAGGAAATTGCTGTGAAACAATTCCTTTGACCCACCAGACAAATATAACATGGGCGATTCCATGAGTCCTTTTACCTTTGACATTGCATTTTCTTTTAATTTCATATTATCTACAAATTCTTTTAATGATTTTATTTCTTTAGGAGTAGCTCTCATAACTATGACTGTTATTTGTTATGTAACTATTGATGTCGGAATATGTAATTTCAAAGTTATCGGTTACATTTATCTGCCCATATTTTAACATGAGAAGCAGTTGTTCTTTGTTAATGCCACGTTCTTTAAGATTGGGACCAAGTACAATCCGCTCAAGCACAAGTGGAAATCTGCTGTCAACCTTTGTAATAGGGAATCTGACTATTGGGGCAATAATCCCATTTGATGTATTATAAATCCATTTCCCGTTTGTCGTGTCAAGCAGACTCCCGTCATTCATTTCGTACAGCAGTCGCACTTCTTCTTCCACAGCATATTCTGAAGGCTTAAAGAAATGCAGCCAGCTGTTCAGGTTGCGAATTTCAAAATTCCTCCCGCATACGCCCTTACCCATCTTGCTTGAGAGATAGGACAATTCAGCATGAGCTTCATTCTTAGCATAACTGACCTTGGCTAAAAAGAAATGCTCAGGCAGTTCATCGTCAACCATATACCATAAACTAACACCTTTAGAATCATCGCCATATAGCCTCCACATATTGAGGTCGTCTTTCTTGCTCATCCTGCTTCCAGAAAGAATAAAACTGAATGTATCAGCATTTGAAGATGACGTTCTGGCTTGAAGTCTGCTAATAACATTTGACTGAGGCATGGCTTCGCTGATAAACTTTTGGGCATAATCGTTTTCAGTCTTGTCGTTCATGCATACCGTACTGCACATGCTCTGCTGTCTCTCAGACAATGTACGGAACAAAGAAGCAAGGCTGGTATAGCGACATAACCTCTTCGGTGTTCCTGATGTGCTGCCCAATAGCGAGCAGAAGAACAGGCGTTCGTATTGCGGAGTGAGCATGACGCATCAGTGTCTCTAAGTACAACATAAAAGGAAGCCGTCCCCATCTTTTCTTCACGGATACCCATTGCCTGCCTGCTCATCCTGCCTGTTTCGTCAAACTTGAAATAAGCATATTCCAATCCGTCACGCAACAAGACAAAATCAGACTCACAACAGATGTGGTCGCAATACCTTCTTATCTCGTACCGGTTTTCTTGACCGCTTACGGACTCACGTAATATTCTTTCTACTTCATTGATATGCATAGTAATTACGATTTCATTCTAAATGCAAATATAGTAACTATTCTCAAAAAATTCAAATAATTGGCACAAAAGCACAAAATCCTCAAAATTTATTATGCCGATTATCACAAAATTCTCAAAATCCTGCCTATCTCCACTCCTTTCAAGTTATTTTCGTTTAAACCAGCTGAAGCCACCTGATGAGGAAGCATAGATATGACCGTCTGAGGTGGTGGCAATCAACTCGTTACCCATGTCTTGGATATCAACAAAGTTCCGTTCAGAGCTATTCCGCTTTGACCAAGCCCTACCAGAGTTTTTAGAGAAATAAATACCCTGGTCTGAGCAAAGAATGAGTTCTCCCTTATGCATCGTCAGCGCACGTACTTTCCCCATACCAGAGCATCTGTAGCGCATAAACCATGAGATGCCTCTCGAATTTGAAGCTTCAATCGAGGCTGTTGATGGATTGTATCGGATCATTTCAGATCCATTAGAAACTATTAATGACATAATCTGTGTTTATATTATTTCCAATTGACGGGTGGGTTGAGTTCCATTTCAAGTCCCTTAATAAGATACTGTGCCAAATCGGTGAAAGGTTTGTCTAAGTCTGTTTTCCAGGTTCTTCTTTCTCCCCAACATTCTATCGCAGAGATGGATTCGGGCAGCACTGTTGTTTTCAGACTCTTACAATCAACAAAGGCATTACGCCCTATATGCTTCAAAGAACCAGGAAGAATTACTGTAGTAAGATTGGTACAGCCCTCAAAAGCATTTTCCTCAATGGAGGTTATCCCTTCAGGAATTATTATCTCCTTGATGTCTTCTAAGAAATCACCAAAAGCTCCCTTTTGAATGGTAGCACTATTTGTAAACACTTCCTCCTCTCTTACTATTGTAATCACATTCGTGTCTTTACCAGTCTTAAATTTCATAACTTTATTACGATTCTCCTATGCATCGAGAGGTTATAAAATTAACACCAACATCAACTCCTAATAATTTGTCACTTAATCGGATAACATTGAATCATACAGACTTGCTAACGATACTCTTTTAGACTTGTTCCCTTCTGATTCAATTTCAGTCTGCCAGCAATGATTTCCACTAATTGTTGGATAAGAAACGTTCTTGAATTTATGTATTAAATCAATTGCTAGACGTGATGCGAACTTTGGAGATTCGCCGTTGTAACTAAATTTCTTATCACCAACATATGTTGCTTGGATTTGGTGATTATTTTCATCGCATACTGGTGTGTTCTTGTCTCTCGAATCTATTAAGTAAACAACATCGCCTGGACTCAAAATCATATTGACATCACGATTCTTTCTACTGTGATCATCCTCATTTGAGTTATCTTCGTCGTCGTTGTTATTAGTCATAATAGCATTAATTCTGCAGATAGTTCGAATCTCCTCAAGCTTCTCTTCAGAAGCTAGGATTAATTGGAAGCAGTAAGATTCCACAGCATGTTTTATGTGATTTCGGCTAACACCATAAACAAATTCCTTACCTGGCATAATGTCGCCCTTTGCATTCCTACTTTCTGCCTTGCTATTGTCTAGAGAATAAACATCGTTGCATAATATGTTGCGAATAACATTGTCTACATTCCGCCCCTTAATCTGCGGGAATATGAAAACATCGTATATATCGCACCAATCAGAGATTCCTGTTTTTGATTCTTGCTGGCATCTTTTGATTGCCGTCTCCTTAAGAGTTTCTATGGTACAATCATTCAAATCGCCAACATAATCAGTTTTACCTATTTTTACAAATTCTCCATTACCTCTATTTAAAACCTCATCATTTAGGTATGATGATTTACATCTTGTAGGACCAAAAACATACACTACCGTATACTTACTATTATCCTTGTTTGCCATAAAACTTTTAAATTAACAATATGTTAATATTGTTTCCATATTAATCAACTCCAAGTCTATTCTAAATTCCCTCCTCTACGCAATCATCTTTATTATTTTGTACATCGCAAAGTAAAACAAAATGAAGCCCAAAAAACCAATAATAGTCTTTCCCATATCAGATTTTAAAAAATCTAAAACTTTTTCTTTTCCAAAAATTCTAGCGATTCCTCCAATTATGCAGGTCACACCAAAAGCGATTCCAACATAACTAGTTTCTTTTCCATAACTACGCTCTTCTACATTGGGGAACGATAGGAATATAATAAGAAAGCCAATTATTATAATCAAAGAGCCAATAAAATAGATATTCTTCAACAAAGAAGTCACAGCTTCCTTGCGTTCTTCCGATTTTAATCTATTTTCAGTTTCTTGCACATCAGCATCAATTTCCGCAAGAAGAACCTTAATCTTTGGGTGATTGCTATAGTACATTCTTGCTTTACGCGCATATCGCTCAACAGTTGCTTTATTGCGTTCTATATCCTTTCTTGCCTTCATGTTTACAAGTGCTTCTTCCAAGTTGTCAAGAATCTCTTCCAGCTCCTTGGTTGCCTCTGGCGTAATATATTGGCCACACTCAGGACACTTGTCTGTCATTTGTGAGACGTATGCTCCACAATGAGGACATTGTTTCCCCTTCTGACGCCGTACAGCAGAATCAGTTTCTTGATCAATCTTCTGCTGTCGTGCGTCGATTATAAGGTCTACCATATCACGGTCGAGCTTCATCTTCTCGGCTTCCTTCAAAATGACTTGGCGCTCCTTATCTGTTATAACGCCATCGGTTAAATACTCTTGAATGAGAGCTTCAAGCTCTTCTGGTAATTTCTTTGCCATAATTATTGTTTTTAGTTTGAAAAATATATCTTTTATCACTTATTTACATTCCAGGCATCGGTGGCATTTGTGGGGCAGTTCCTTGGAATAAAGGTGCCAGCTCCATTACTTCACCTGCCTTTTGCCATTGAGACATGCCCTGTGTCCATACAATGGTGTCGTGAGTAAGTTGCCCCTGCTGAACTAATTGCTGTAGCTGATTCCAATTACAAGGACCGTAGGGCTGACCATTGATACCGACAATATAACTTACTTGAGGCACAGAGCCTGGCATTGGAGGCATTCCACTCATTCCTGACATAGGAGGTGTTTGTGGCATTTGGGGAGCAAACATCCTTCCTTGAGCCTGTGCCTGAGCCATCTGGACTCCAGCATTGAGGTCTGCCTGATGAGCACCAAGGAAATTTGTTTCCGTCTGCAGACGAGAAGCGCGTTGCAACTCCTCACGCTGAATACGCATGGACTCGCGCTGATGCTCCAACTGCATACGTTGCATTTCCTCTTGTCCACCAAGACTCATTTCCTGCTGACGTTTCATAGCATCGAGGTTGAGACTCGTACGAGTCTGTAGGGTATCTTTTTCTAAATCCGTTGTGACCGCCTTCAGTTCGCGATAACCTCGACTGGTCTTATCTACAACAATTTCGGTAACATCAATGCTACGCACATTAACACCAAACAAACTTTCAATCTTTGGAGTAACGTATTTCTGAACGAGCTCACTGATTTCTACTATTTTACGCTCTAATTGAAGGACTTGTATCTGATTATCCATTGGAGCATTTGTCACAACGCTTTTAACGAACTTAATTACTTGTCCCTTCAACTTCTGTTGAAATACGCCATCATTGATGTTTTGCGTTTTGTTGATACTATTGAAATGAGCAATATCATCCACAGCATAAACCAACATACATTCGACAGCTACAGGAACTGCAAAATTCTCAAAGCGTGGGTCGAAGACATCGAAATATGGTATTCTAAATTTTATTTGACTTCCTTTGGCCAAATTAGAAAGGTCTGTTTGCTGTCCTTGCAGAACAGACTCCTTAGTTCTTTTGTCTCGCTCGGCCAAATCGCCCATAGCCTGCCGACGAGCTTCTTCTCTTGCTAAGCGTTCTTTCTCTTCAACTTCTTTCTTTGTACTAAATCCGAAAAAACTCATAGTTATCTTGATTTTTTTCTGTTATACATTATTTATTATTATCTCCAGGCATCGGTGGAGGTGTTTGTGGCATACCTGGCATAGGTGGAGGCATAAGCGGGTTGTTCCACTGCATTTGGTTCAACTGATCCAAATAAGGATTCTGAGGTGCTGTCTGCTGTGGTTGTCCCTGAGGCATAGAAGGAGCAATGGTTGCCTTTAACTCGTTGACAACGACAAGATAGTTTTTCCCCGATTCTGGGAAATCAACCATCTTTTCTACCTTGACGTTAGGATTCTCCGTACTTAAAAACTCAAGCAGGTGTTGGCCTGTTGGTAATTCTGTCTTTGTCACTTGTCCTGCTTTCAACGGAACATCCACGAACTCACCATCGCACTGCATGAAGCAGTCGGCATCTACGCGCACCGTTACATTCGCCAAACCTGTATCAGGCTTTTTCTCTGGCTGTTCAGGCTTTGCAGGCGCAGCATTCTGTAGGAATGAAAAATCTACTGGCATATCTTTATTGTTTTAATCATTTGCGAAGATTTGTGGATCGTATCTGACGATGTAAGTCAATTAATTTCTTGATGTAATCAGATTCTGCGTCTATCATCATTGCTGCTTTCAATACTGGATCTTTAATATTATGATCAAAATCGTTTTGAAAACTTTCAAACTGCTTGTCTTTCCATACGTGACCTATTTGTTCAGTTTGTTTCCTGATGATATCAATTGCACGTCGTAAATCATCTTGAGCTTTTTTAAGATTTTTACTGTAATTCTCTACTTGAGAAATATTTTTCATTACACTGTCATCTGCTGCCATAATTTTATTGTTTTAAAGGGTTTATAAGTATTGAGTTGTTAAATTGTATCTGTATCAGGCATTTGATAAGGCGTAAAGAGCACTGGGTCATCACCCTCAGGATAGTAATATGCCCTCATACGATCAGATTTGTCACTTAACATTTCCACATCGATTTCCTGACTAAAACGCATGGGGCTCAGGAATTTGTTCTCAGAGCGCAGGATAATCTTATGACGGAACTTGTCAGTATCGTTTGTGTCATAGTCGCCTTCAAAGAGAATGTTGCCAGGCTTATCGACCATCAGCACCGTATGTACTCCCTGAAGCGGTCCTTCATCCAATATATAGGATAGAGCTTTTGGATATGTCATTCTGTCTGCAAGACTGGGCATCTCCTTTTGTTCCTCTTCTTCCTGCTTTGGAGTATCTGCGACCAACTCTTCCTGTTCCAACTTCTGTTGAAACATCTGCATTTGCTCTTCTGTTAATTCTGGAATTACAGCATCATCGACAATCTCTAATTCTGGGTAAGGTTCTGGCGATTCATAATCAAAATCATTCATATCTGCCCAATCATCCATATCTGAGGATAATCCTTGAAGAGAGAGTTTACGCTTCATCTCGATGAATCGCTCCTGACCAATGATTACCAAAATAGTTGGCATAGCTGAATTATTAGAAATTTCATCCACCAGACCATGTAATACACTGCCACTTTCTTGACGAGGAATCAGTTTGCATAGACCTTTAGATTTCCAATCTTCAAGAAGAGCTTTGTATTTGCTATCTTGCTGAACCAGACAATCTATCACAAAGAAACGGCAGGCTATTCCTTTATGCTGATACGACATCATGAGCGAAGCCAATGCATTCATAGCAACAGTAGCTGTCTGTTCTTCCTTATTGGTGCCAAATATGAGAATGTTTTCCGTGAAGTCGTTTCGCAGAGGAAGCATGGTAGCTCTTGCACACATGCCAATATTCTGACCAACAAGAGCAAAAGGACAATCTAAGCTATTATCTTCTATTAATTCCTTTTTATCCTTCAGCCAATATTTTGCAGAACCATCAAAATAAAGTTCGCCATTTCCTGGAATATTCATGGCCTTTTTCTGTGCAGCCTCAATAACTGTGGCCGTTTCCGCTTCTGTTGCAAAAAAAGACTGGAATTGACTTTGTAGTTTCTTGTCATGATAATAGCATGCCAATCCTGCTGTCTGAGTGCTTGTAAGATCACTACTGTCTGGCACCAGCTTATTAGAATCTTGCGGGGCACTCAACAGAAGGAAACATTCTGATAGATTCCCCAATATTTCAGGTTCATCAACACCTTCAAGTTGTTGGGTAGCCAGCAGCAAATGGATTCCACCTGCACGTCCCAATCTTGCTAATCCTATTAATTTGTCAATTATTTCTTTTTGTATTTGATACTCCAAGCCACTGGTAGCAGTCCGTTTTAGCATTACTTGGCACTCATCAGCAACAAATAAAATCTGTGGCAGACGATGGTTTGGGAATTTCTCATTGTAACTCTTTATCTGTTTTACTCCCTCTTTCGCAAATAGTGCCATTCGTCGTTCGTATTCCTCATAAAGTTCACGGACCACTTCAAGGGTCATATGCGGATCGTTGGCATCAACAAAAACGGCCTTTGTATGTTTCAGTCCTCGATAAGTGTTAAATTCAACACCTTTGAAATCCATAAGGTAAAGCATCAAGTCTTCTGGTGAATATTTCATGATAGCACTACAGATAATGTTATTTAATAGTGCCGATTTACCTGAACCTGACTTACCGAGAACAAATCCATGGGTAAAATGGTCCGAATCTAACTTGAAAGTTACACGATGCTTATCGTTGACATCCAAGCCAATAGAAACATGGAATTCAGACATCACGGGCTGATAAGAATCTTTCTCAAGCTGTGCGAAATCTTGCTTCAGAGCAGAAGGACGGGCGTTCTTCTTGGCCATATCCACTACATTATTAATATATGCTGCCCATGTTTTGGCTTTCTCTGGGTCGATGGGTGAATCATCAAGTTCCAACTTAAATCGATTCAAAACATCGTCGTGACCAGAATTACTGAAATAGTAGGTTCCATCTTTAGGGAAGAGCAATTCCATATTCTCCAACATCGCTTGGGCATCAAATGATGAAGAACCGTTCTGTGCATCAACAAAATCTGCATTCATGTCCCAGCTCATCATCACATAGACGCCTGCACGACTACCAACTTCTACTATTTGTGCTAATTTCTGCACCGTTTGCATTGGTACGTTGCGTGGAAAGTCACTAAGGATAAAGAACTGATATTTTATGCGTGCATCACGTCCCAGAGACTCGTTAAATTGAACAAGTGTATGCTTGCCAGCACAATTGATGGCAGACATGCGCTGAACGATAGAGGCATAAGCCTCATCTACAACCCTACTGAACTCATCAGAATAAGCATCAAAGAGTAACCTATTGTCACGATCACCTACCAAATATTTATTTAACAGGAACTGTTGGGTGTTGAAAGAATCACCTGGGTTACCTCCATTATACAATACGATTTCACAAAGGTTAGCAGGTACAGTGATAGCAATTCTCCAGGCTAATTTCTCTAAGACTCGATTAACGCTGCTGCGCGTTTCCTCATTGTTATAAAGCATGCAGAATGCTTTTACTTCGCAAATATCGACTAAGGCTGGCAACTCCATTTCGCCACCACTGAGAGAACCTATATACAGGCCCTCAAAAGGGAAATGCTGCTTATCGGAACCATTGAGAATAAAATATCTCGAATTGGCCGAGGTTGCTTTGTTTGAGTCGTAGTAACTTGCCATATATAGTGTTTTGTTTTTTATTAATAAAGAAGGCTTGAAATCGCTCGAGCGTCACTACGAGTAAATCCACGAGCCCGTATCGCCATACCACCTTTGGTTTCTATAATCACATCTGCAAACATAAGTCCAGCCTTGACAGACACACAGCCTATGGCAGCGACATTGATTTTCGTCTCCTTGTATCCAACAATCTGCCCCTTGCGATAGGTCACGCAGTCATCCTCAATGATGATTTCGTCAGGAAATACAATATTTCCGTTTCCTGTGACTCTGCATGCAGTGTAGTGATGGTACATACTTATAGTCTCTTTTGTTTTTAGGTTTCACTTACATACAAAGAGTGTGAGCCTTCTTGACATCCTTAGTCAGAAGGTTCTTTCTCCGATTTCTCTTCGAAAGCGTCTCCTTCGTCGCCGAGCGCTGGAATACCCGTGAATGTAAGAATGAAAATCAGCTCACACCTGCAGGTATATATGTGAGCTGACTCCATAGCGGAGCAAGCAGTATATATGCTACTGCAGGAGAAGCAGCTTTCAGACTTTTCGCCCATTCACGTTGAATTTTGCAGATTCTCTGACGGGTCAAAGCTTAATCGCTCTCCTCGATGTTGCCAGTCTTTCTCAACTGACAGGGCAAAGATAAGCAAATTTCTTGAAAGTTGTATCATTGTGAGCTGTTTTTTTTAAGATTTTGTGCAAAATTAGTCACTTTGGAGGAAAAACAGTTGTTCCATTTCATTCCTTTTCAAGAAAAGTTTGTATCTTTGCACATAATCTGTTAAATTTGCACCATGTATCACGAGAATTACGATTCATCAGCCTCTGGCTATCTCCCAGATTCATTCGAGGGCATTAGCCAGACGTTTACCGATGTGGAGATATTAGCTACGTCGGAAGTTAACGTAGTGGCTAAGGCGAAACGTTATGGGCGTTGGTGGCTGTTGAAGGGACTGCGAAAGGAAGTAGCAGGTGAGGCAGGCTATCAACAACGACTGAGGAAAGAGTTCGAAATTCTGATGCAGTTGCAGCACCCAGGCGTGGTGATGGCCGTGGGATTGGAGGATGTTGAGGTGTTGGGCCTGTGCATCGTGATGGAGTATGTCGATGGCGTGACGCTTAAGGAGTGGCTGACAGAAAAGCCTACACGACAGATGAGACTCAGAGTGATGCAGGAGATAACGGATGCTGTGTCCTATCTCCATACGAAAGGCATCGTCCACCGCGACTTGAAACCCACAAATATCATCGTCACAGGCAACGGCAGCCATGTGAAGCTGATTGACTTTGGACTGGCCGATACGAATAGTCACACCATTTTGAAACAGCCTGCAGGAACCCCCACCTACATGTCGCCAGAACAGATGCAGACGGCTGTGGCTGACGGACGCAACGACATCTATAGCTTAGGCATCATCATGCAGCAAATGGAATTAGGATGGCGTTACCATTATATAATAAATAGGTGTTTACGGCCCATCGAACAGCGGTATCAGCAAATGGGGGACCTGCAACATGCTATCCATTCAACAAACAGTCGCATCAGAAATGTTGCCGTATGGTTGGGGGCTTTGCTGATAATGGCCTTGATACTGCTAATAGGCTTGCAAGTGCGAAGGGCCAAGGAACAGGACGAAAGACTGGTGGCAATTCACGCAACCTATCAACAACAACTGGGGGCGCAACAGCAAAAGCTGAAGCAGTTGGTAGATTCCACTACTGAACTAAGGCTTTACAACCAGCAGCAGAGGCAGAAGGAAATCGCTTTGAAAACAAGCAGAAAAAAAGTAGAGGATGCTATCAGCAAGGGGAAGGCTCTCATTGACAAAACCATGCGTCAGACGAACATCGACAAGCATCTGGACACGCTGACCAACATCCTCTATATATGGAGCGACTTTACATACAGATGTCAGTCGGGCGAAAGAGCCATAGAGAATTATCTTAAGCAGATGGATTCTTCTTTTAGCGACACTGAGAAGGATGAGATAAGAAACGCAATGTATCGACACAACGAAGCTATTGTTACGAAATGGAAAAACAGAATAGTCAATATCAGCAAATAGAAAACTACGAGCTACTCCGTTCAGAAGTAGAAGCAGCACTAAAAAAGAAACTATGCACTCCAAAGGACTTTGAGTATCTGCGAGAGCGAATCTATGCACGACTGCATACCCTTGTTAGCCGCACTACACTGATGCGTCTTTGGGGATATGTTGACGAAGATGTCTCTCCACGAAAAAGTACGCTTGATATCCTTTCTCGGTTTTTGGGATATAAGGACTGGGAAAGTTTCCAAGAGAACGCCAAGCTGCCAAAGGAGCAGCAGAGCAGTCCCGTGATGTCACGGAAACTAAGCGTCAGCAGTGATTTGGGCATTGGCGAAAAGTTGCGGTTGACGTGGCAGCCTGGCAGGGTATGTGACGTGGAATATCTGGGCAACCTGTCATTCAAGGTGATCGCCTCAGTAAACACTCGGATTCAGCCTGGCGACACCTTCCAGTGCAGTCTCATCGTAGAGGGCGAACCGCTCTATCTTGACAACCTGCGGAAGGGAGATGGTTGCTCTTCTGCAGACTCCATCGCTTATGTTTGTGGGAAGAAGACGGGTGTGAACTATGAGTTTTTATCTAAAACCTTTGTCTCTGCATCCATAACTTAAATATGGAGTCATCGAATGTTATGGTCTGCTCATCAATATCTATGATACCTTTCTTTAGAAGTGATCTTTTGACAGATTGGATATTGGCAGAAGACTCTAACCTGTACTTCTTGATAATTTCTTTTCTGCTAAACCCGCTACTGACACCATTGGCCAATGCTTTCAGAAAATTCAATTGAAACTCAGAAAGTTGTTCAACCTCACGTTGGAAAAAGACTTTGTTTTGCTCCAACAAATCGTTGATAGCATCATCTATATCCTTGTTTCTGACTACTTTATCTGACTTATACCACACAATCCAAGCCAAATGTTGTACATAGGACGAGAGATTCTCTGTCAGTTCACAAATCTTTGCTACCTGCTCTTCTGAGATGATCTTACCTGTCTCTTGGAATTTATTGCTGATAAATGGTATCCATTCCTCTGTCGGTATCTTCTTAAGGAACATCATATCACCAAACTTGTAGAAGGGCATACTCTTCTCATTGAAGATATTCTCCATCAAGTGCTTCTTGCTACCAAACATGCAGTAGGTCACTTCTTGCTGGTGTTGCCAGACAGAACGCAATTTTTTCTGGAATGTTATAGAGTCGGAAAAATCTGCTACCTGTTGGAACTCATCAAGACATACTACGAGTCGTATATTTTTCTTCTGAGCTATCTTCTGGGGCAGTTGAAGAATCTCTTTTTCTGTATTGTCTTTCGGACTCCATTCGAACGAAAGCGAAAAATCATTCATCGGGTCTGTCCCGAAAGAAAACTTAGGGGAGATATTAGACAGAAACGTTTTGGCAGTTTCCACCCACTCATCAATTTTTGAAGAAGTCTGTTTGACAATTTCGTTGGCGAATGAACGATAAAAGTCATATTCTGATTTGCAGTCAAAAATATCAATGAAGACATACCTGGTATCAGGACGGTCCGTCTCGTTGATTACCTTTTTCACAAGCGATGTCTTTCCCCAACGACGTGGAGATATCAGGATCGTATTAATGCCATGGGCAAGATTGGCAGACAGGCGTCTCGCATCTTCTGTCCTATCAGTGAAATAGGTTCCCTCAGCAGCTCGGCCGAATACAAAAGGATTTTCTATTATCATAATCTACAACTTCTAATTGACGCTGCAAAGATATGTAATTTTTTTATTAGTAACAAACTTATTACTAATTTTTTAATTACTTTTATGAATCCGAGATAAGAACTCGTGCGGTGAAATAATTAAGCGTACTGCAAAAATGGTCGAATATTCGACTGTTTTTGCAGTAGTTTCTACCATCCTCTCCCTTGGGATGTCTGAAACGCCTTTAAATAAAGGGGAAGCACGAAGGCGGGTACTCCCTTACCCTCTCCCTCGGCTCCCCCTTTTGCACTCCCTTGGGTACTCCCTTCAAGCTGCCTTGAGAGGAATCACCCTGTAATACTTCACATGGCTACACTCCGTATGCTCGAAGCCAAGCAACTTCATCGCCAGTCCCACATCCACCTTTGATTTCGTGGTGTTGGGAATGGAAGGATACTCAACACGGATCTCATTGAGAATCTGCGTGCTGTTCATGCGCTTCCAAGTCTCCCCCTCCAGCGGCTTGCGGAAACAGGTGCCGATCACCTCAGAGATGTCCTTCTGCTCCATAAACTCAAGGTTCAGTTCCTGAATGCGGGCCACCTCCGTGTTGTTAAACCAATACGGTGCCTTCAACTCACGGATCTCATACACCACCTGCGCATAAAGCTGTCCATAGTCGATCTCACCGCTGTTGTCGATGTAGAGACCCTCAGGGATCCTCACACAGATAAAACGACGACTGCCTGTGACATCCGTCAACGGGTGGGGATTGTTGGTGGTAGCCACGAATGAGGCATAACGTGGACGATCATCCTGTGCACAGCCATAGATGGGGCGCCCATTCACCTTGCTCTTCGAGAGTGTCTGTTTCAGAGCAGATTGCTGACTAGGACGAATCGCCTCCAACTCATCGAGGTTCACCAGCAGATTGTTCGTCAGCGCCATCTCCTTGTCGAACTTATTCGACAGGTTCAAATGATCGAGGAAATACTGGCGCAACTCTAAAGGTAATAGGCGTTGCACGAAAGTCGTCTTACCACAACCCTGCGCACCAATCAGCGTGGGCACACACTCATTGCCGTGAAGCGTGTCCATCTGAAGCCAGTGGGCCACAGCAGAACGCAGCCAGACAGTGAGATAGTTCATCTGCTCAGAACTGAGGCCTGGCAGACGACTGAAGAGCTGGGCTAGATGATTCTGTCCATCCCACTGAGGCAAGCCGTTGATAAACTCGCCAATGGGATTGTGAAGACTGATCTCCTCAGAATGGACATACTCCACAATGTCCGTCTTTGGACTCCCCTTCTCACACACCCCTTCGCGCTTGGCACGGATGATGATACTGTTTAGTGCCTCCTGAGTCAGCGGACGCCACAAGGGTGCCTCATCCTCAGCAGGCTTGGTCGCAAGTTCCACCTTTCCATTCAGCACATTGCGACGGAAAAGGTAGTTGTCTTGAAGGAACTGCTGGACAGCCAGCGTCCCTTCCAATGAGACTCCTTGAGCCTCATTGCAAATGATAGAGTTCTTCTTCATATGATAGTAATTATAGTCGATTCTTAGCCAATTCCTTGGTTCGCATCCTTACCGCTTCTCATAGCGTGTTTTTCAGAGTGACATTGCTGTTCGCTCTTTCAGAGTGACAATGCTGCGTTTAAGCGAGAGCAATCAAACTTGTTTGAATTGCCGAGCGTGAGCAGCATCGCAGTCTTCAGACTGCAAAGTTACAAAAAATATTTTAGATATACAAATGTTTCCTGCCAAAAAGACACAGATTATTTGAAATGTTAAAAATCAGGGAGGGGAGAGCCAAGGGGGTGCTTAGGGAGAGCTTAGGGAGAGGACAAGGGAGTGTTTTCCATTGCAATTTCCCTTTAAACAAAGGCATTCCGGAATAATCAAGGGAGAGGATGGAAAAAGTGGCAATTATTCTTCAACAAGCATCACTTAATGAAAATTCTGCTACCATTAAAGGCCGCAATTGCTAGCATTAATGGTAGCAATTGTTCCCAGCCTGGGAATAAAATGTTCCCACCTTGGGAATGTCCAGCGAGAAGTAAGCAAACTCCCACCGAGCAGTAAGCAATCTGGCAGTGAGCAGTAAGGCTGGAGAACCTTTTTCAGAAAAATTCAGCATCTTTCCTTAAGTTTTTGGGCAAAAACTTGCAAGAAATCTCAAAAAGGTGTATATTTGCAGCATCAAAAATCTCAAAAAGGTGTAGAATATAGTGGAACAAAAATCTCAAAAAGGTGCAAACAGAATTATGATGAAGCGGAAAATATATCAGCAACTCCTTGACTGGAAGGAGAAAAGAAATGGTGAAGTTGCACTACTCATAGAGGGAGCACGACGCATCGGAAAGAGCTATATCGTAGAGGAGTTCGGCAAGAATGAGTACGAATCATATATCCTCATCGACTTCAACAAGGCTCCCCAGATGGTCAGAGACTGGTTTGACCTCTATCTGGAAGACCTTGATACACTATTTCTCTATCTGAGCCAGCACTACAAAGTGAAGCTCCATGAGCGCAAGTCACTTATCATCCTTGACGAGGTACAGTTGTGTCCCAGGGCGAGAGCTGCCATCAAATTTTTGGTGGCTGATGGTCGATATGACTATATTGAGACAGGATCGCTGGTCAGCATCAAGAAAAATACCCAAGGCATCGTGCTCCCATCGGAAGAACGTCCCATTCAGATGTACCCGATGGACTTTGAGGAGTTCCTTTGGGCTACAGGTAATGACATGCTGATGGACTTGATACGTAAGATGTATGCCGAACATAAGCCGATGGGGCAGGCTTTCCATCGTCAGGCTATGGATGCTTTCCGTCTCTATATGATAGTGGGAGGTATGCCGCAGGCCGTCAAGAAGTATGTAGAAACCAAGGATTTTGATGCCGTGGATGCTGCCAAGCGCGATGTGCTGGCCATCTATCGTAACGACATCTTCAATTATGCTGGTGAGATAGCCGACAAGGTGGTATCTATCTTCGATCAGATTCCTCCTCAGCTCTCCAAGCACGAAAAGAAGTTCCGGCTGTCTGCCCTGAAGCCCGGTGCGAAATATCGCGATTGGGACGATGCTTTCTTCTGGCTAAAAGACGCAAGAGTGGTCAACATCTGCTACAATTCGACAGAACCGAACATAGGACTGAAGATGAATGAAGATCGCACGACATTGAAGTGTTATATGAACGATACGGGATTGTTGATCAGTCACGCTTTCGATGAAAAGGGCATCGTCTCGTCAGAGATTTACCAGAAGTTACTCTTTGGAAAGTTAGAGGTGAACGAGGGAATGCTCATTGAGAACATCGTGGCCCAGATGCTGACAGCCTGTGGTAACAAACTCTTCTTTTATAGCAAGTCATCAGAGGAAGCTGAGGAGCGTATGGAAATCGACTTTCTGCTCCAGAAGGACAAAGTGACCAGCCGCCATAACATCCGTCCGATAGAGGTCAAGAGTAGCAAGAACTACACGTTGTCCTCTCTGACGAAGTGCATGAATAAGTTTGGAGAATACATGACCGCTCCCACAGTTCTTCATGCTGCCGACTATAAGGTAGAGGATGGCATTACATACCTTCCGCTGTATATGACACCATTGTTGTAGTCATGTGCAAAAAGTGCCTCTGTTTTGATATATGCGAATGTGTCGTTCATCCGCCACTGCGACAACGAACGTCTCGACGAGTCGAACGTGAAAAAGATTGGATTCTGATTAAATCTTTGCCATTGTTGGCAAAATATTTGTATCTTTGCAGCAGAATTATGGAATCACTGAAGGAGAAAACGGCGAAGGGGCTCTTCTGGGGCGGGATGAACAACAGCATACAGCAGTTGCTGGGACTGGTGTTCGGCATCATCCTGGGGCGT
>JAEEGK010005190.1_pt1 | contig 31509 bp, 16 predicted proteins | sample 8958771 | NCBI WGS metagenome assembly JAEEGK01 (sample SAMN16246547, study PRJNA631951) | gut metagenome | biome: gut microbiome; feature: rumen; material: SC-attached | host: Bos | place: Iran: Karaj | collected 2018-10
ATTAATGAAGAACAAATAAATATAAATTAAGATCCTATAAAAAAAGAAAATAATATTAAATGTGAATATGATATTAAGAAGGGAAAAGATGATAAAGATAATTATTTGATTCAAAGAATAATAAATTCCTATGAAGAAACAAAAAGAAATAATTCATGGTTAGAAGAAGAATCACCAAATAATGAAAAGGAAATAAAAGATAACTGTGAAATGTTTTTAAATAATAAAAAAATAGATTTTTGTTATAACTATAAATTTCCAAAAGATGAAAAATATAAAATGCAAATATTTTTTAAAAAACCTTTATCAAATACAAATTATATGTTTTTTGATTGTAATAAATTAACTTCTTTAAATTTATCAAATTTTAATAGTAATTATGTTAAAAATATGAGAAGTATGTTTTATAATTGTCGTTCTTTAACTTCTTTAAATTTATCTGATTTTTATACTAATAATGTTAAAGATATGAATGAAATGTTTTATGGTTGTCTTTCTCTAACTGCTTTAAATTTATCTGATTTTAATACTGATAATGTGAAAAATATGAGTGGTATGTTCTATAAATGCTCTTCTTTAACTTCTTTAAATTTATCTAATTTTAATACTAATAATGTTAAACATATGAGTGGTATGTTCCGTGATTGTTCTTCTTTATCCTCTTTAAATTTATCTAATTTTAATACCATTAATGTTTATAATATGAGTTGTATGTTTTCTGGTTGTTATTATTTAAATTCTTTAAATTTATCTAGTTTTAATACAAATAATGTCAATAATATGAGTTTTATATTCTCTAATTGTCGTTCTTTGACTTCTTTAAATTTATCTCATTTTAATACTGCTAATGTTAAAGATATGAGTGGTATGTTCTATGGTTGTTCTTCTTTAACATCTTTAAATTTATCGAATTTTAATACTAATAATGTTTATAATATGAGTGGAATGTTCCGAGATTGTTCTTCTTTAACTTCTTTAAATTTATCTAATTTTAATACTAATAATGTCAAAGACATGAATAATATGTTCTGTGATTGTCGTTCTTTAACATCTTTAAATTTAGCTAATTTTAATACCATTAATGTTGAATATATGGAAAATATTTTTAAAAATTTAAATAGGAAATGTGAAATTATTAGTAAAGATGAAAAAATGTTATCTGAAAAAAACAAATAGTTTATTCCTTGCATTAAATATTTAGCTTGATTTTAAAAAAAATTAAATTAAATTAGTTGTGATTTAATTTTTTTCTTTATTATTCAATTTCTTTTTATAATAATTAAAACCAAATAAAAATAAAATTTTAACACCATCATTTGCAATCATAAATAAAGAAATTAATTACTACTTTAATTTATTCATCTAAACTTATACTAAATAATAATAGGGTTAAATTAAAAATATTTGCTTTGAATATTCATATACTCATTTAATATTTTTTATCTAACATTTATATTAAATTTGAAAATAAGTTTTATTTTATTTATTATATCAAATGTATTTTAAAAAAAAAAAGAAGAAATAAATTCAAACAAACCCTATAAAACCTAAAACAAAAAACATTCTTTCTTTAAAAGTATATTTCTAATATTTGTGTTATAAAACATATAATTTTTGTTTAAAAATGAATATTGGATTCAAAAAATAATTGTATGGAATTTATATATATAATATTTGATTCAATAAATTTTGTTATCTAGTTGTGTGTGTGCTTACAAACATTAAAAAATCTCTTTTTAGAAATAAAATATTTGTTAAAACCTCAAATTATTAAATTAAACTTTTTAATAAAAAGAATATCAATTTTATAATTTTTTATTATTATTTTTCGGTTTTAAATGAATAATTTAAATTTTAAAAAGATAAATTTTGTATTCTAACAGGTGAATAAAAATAATGCTTATTATTTTAAAAAGTTTATTTATAAAAAAACTTATATTAATATTTAAATAGTATTTGTTCACAAATCTTACAAAAATTACTTTTTATTATTTAATAATAACAAAAAGCTTTAAAAACAAAGACAAAAAAAAATAATAATAAACAAATACAAAAATACCATAAATATTAACATACTTTAATATAGCTATGTCATCAAAAATTGTTTTGAATTATATTTATAAAATATGATTTCCAAAATTTTTTTTTAATATTTTAACACCTTGAACAGAAGAATAACAAATTTCGTATTTTTTATTACATCCTTTAATATTTAAAATTTTCCATTTTTCTTCGAAAAAATTTAAAAATTGAAGAATGTTATAATACTTCTTCATATTTACAAAAGCAAATCCTAAAATATTACCAGAATTACTATCAATAGGAATATATAAATAATTAATATAATTTTCTAATAATAAAATTGAAGATATATTTTGATATTTTAAGTATCTTGGAAGATTTTTTATCATTATTGTTGTTCGTTTATCTTTTCCATTTATTATATTTTCTCTAATAATTGTCATTGTTTTTTTCTTTTTATTATCTTTACTTTTTATATCTTCACTTTTAGAATTAGAAAAAAAATGAGAAAAACGTGATTCAGAAGGATTACTAAAATTTGGGAATAATTTTTCTATTATTTTTGAATAAAAAATCCAATTAAAATTCTTATTTTTTTCTATCTCTGAATCAGAAAAATAATGTTTATTCTCAAAATTCATTATTTTATTTTTAATAATATATAATGATATAATGATATAATGATAAAATGATTTCTTTCTCCAAAGAAAATAATTAAAAAATTATTTTTATAAATTTAATTTAATTAAAAATAATATATCCTAAAAAAATATTATAAAAAAAATGGAAAAAACAGAATTAAAAGAAAAAAGTAATGATGAAAAAAATGCAACTTTTGATTTTAATAGTTTATTATCATTAGAATATAATACAAAATGTAATGATTGTGGAATAGAAAAGCCAAAATATGTATCAATAAATAATGGAGTATTTCTTTGTGAAAGATGTTCTTTTGTTCATAGAACATATGGTTTAAATATAAGTGTAATAAGATCAATAGATAAAGATAATTGGAATGAATTTCAATTTTTATTTTTAAAAAAAGGAGGAAATGAAAATTTCAGAAAATTTATTTATGAATATTTTTTCCCTTTAAATACTTCAACATATGATATTTATAGATCAAATACATTAGATTATTATAGAAAAAAATTAAGAAATGAAGTTAATTTAGAAATAAATAAAGAATATAAAGAAGAAGAAAATATTAAACCAGATAACAAAACAGGAATTTTTATTATTCCAGATAGTGCAATAGTTTATTATAATTATAATAATGATTTAATTGGAAATTTTAGTTCTTGTATTCCAAAGAATGAAAATATTTATCAAAAATTTTCTGGAACTTTATATTCTTTTTCAAATAAAGTTAATAGTAAAATGAATGAATTTGGAATTCCTGAAAAAACAAGGAAAGTAGGTAATTATATTGTTACTAATAAGTATGTTCAAAAAATCAGTGAAGGAAGTAAAAAAGTTTATAATAGTTTTATTGATAAAGTTGTTAAGAGAAATAAAAAGAAAAATGAAAATGAAGAAAAAAGTGATACTCATCAAGTTTTAGTTGATATTGGTCCTATTGATAATAGTGAAGAAAAAAAAGAAGAAAAAAATAATAATGAAAATAATGAATATAGTAAAGTTGAAAGTATAAATAGTTCTACGAGTTTAGCTGAAAGTGAATAAATTTAATGAAATATGTTTTTGTATTTTTGAAAAAAATTAAATATCATTTTAAAAAAACTTTTATTTATTTTATTTAAAAAAAAGGAAAAACTTTTAATTATTAAAATATTAATTTATATAAAATATATATAAATAAATTCACATTATCATTTTTTTTAATTTTCTTACAAAATATGATTTAATTAAAATTTAATTTTAATGAAGAAAAATTTTATCCAATCTCTTCCCTTTAATAAAGCAAATTTCCAAATGTTAGAACAAGAAAGAAACATGTTAAAAATCACATTACAATACATATCAGCAGAAAATGACAAATTAAAAAATGAATTAGAAGATATGAAAATGACAGCAAAGAAAAATAAAGAAATGTTAAAAGAATATGTAACCCAAATAACAAATAAAGATAAAGTCTTTGAAAAAATGAATGCACAAATAGAACAATTAACAAATAGATTAAAAATATTAGAAAATTTTAAAAAATTAAATTTAAAGAAGACAAATTTAAATCCAATAACAACGAATAGTTCAAATAAAATAGAAAATAAAACTACATATTATACAAATACAAATATTAATTCTTTAACAAATACAAATTCAAATAATAATACTTATGAAAGTAAAAATAATCCAACTCAAGGTTCAATTTCAATGAAAAAAACAGAAACTAAAAATTCTAATAATACAAATACTAATAAAAGTTTTTCTTATATTCCTAATAAAATTACTCAGAAAAATAATTTAGGTATCAATAAAGGAAAAGATAAAATTAATAATAATAACACTAATAATAATAATAAAAATAATAATAATATTATTAATGAATTTTTATTAAAACAAGCTACTTTAATTGAAGAAATGAGTAGTATTAAAGATGATATTCAATTTATTTTAGAAAATCAAACAAGAAGTAAAATGAAAGAAAAGTTAAATCAAAGTATTTATTCTTCAAATAATAATTTAAATAATTCTTTTATAAGTAATAATTCAAGTGTAATTCATAATAATAATAATAATATAAGTTATATAAGTGGAAATTCTTCTTTAAATAATTCTATTATTTCTGCTTCAAGTTCTTCTATTAATTCTTCTCATAGAAATTCTAATTTTTATGGAAGAAAAAAATTTAATATAAAAGATAGATTTTGTATTGATGATAATTTCACTGATTTTTTAAGCAGTTATAATCAATATAAAAATATTTTATTTTTAATTGATAATAACGATAATGTTTGGGAACTTGTTAAAAGAATTGATTTAAATATTAATACTATTAGTAATTATAATTCTAATGTTAAATCTGTTATTTTTTGTGAAAAACTTAATGATAAATTAAATAACATTGAAATTAAAGAACCTTTTGAAAATAAATCTTTACTTGAAAGTGAAGAAGAATTAACACCAAATAATCACAAATATTCAGAATTTAATTTAAGCAAATATATAAAAGAAAGTGAATAAAGAAAAAAAATCAATTTATAAATATAAATAAAATAAATAAATAAAATATCATTTATAATATTAATTAAACCAAAATTTTTACAAAAAAAAATGAACTTTCTTAAAATATATTTTTTCTTAATAATAGTTTTATTAACAAAAGAAGAAGAAAATTTAACATCAACATATAAAAATTTTTCATCATCAGAAAAAAACAATACAACAGAAAAAATAATAGAAGAATTTACAATGCCTCCAATAAATCAAATCTGGGATATAACAGTAAAAATGGGAGAAGGATTTATTATAAAAATATTTTCAAATCCAACAACAGGTTATAATTGGTATATAGATAATTTAGATGAAATCAAACAATCAAATATTATTTCTTGTATTAATTTAAATGATAATAATTCAACTGGGAAATTTATTGTTGATAATCCTGAAAAAATAATTATGGGACAACCTGGTCATTTTGAATTTAAATTTACTAGTTATTATAATCAATCTTTTATTGATAATAATTTATTTGAAACAATTGTTTTTGTTGAAAAAAAACCTTGGGAAAATGTTAATTATAGAGTAGTTCAAACTAGAGTTTTTTTTAAATAAGTTTATTCTATTATTCAATATTTTTATTAATTTTTTTTTCATTTATTTTTTTTTAATAATGAAAGGAGTTTCTTTTTATATTTTTTTATTTTTTTTTTTATTTGTTGTTTTAATAAAGAATATACAATTATTAATGATGAGGATTATTTTCAGTTGAAAAATTCTAATAAGAAATATTTAGATTATTTATTAAAAGATAATTTAGAAGATAATAAAACTGTTTTTTTCCATATTTTAAAATGTGAGAATAAGCCGAATTTTGGTTTAATTTTTTATGATAATAATACTGAGAAAATATATGAAAAAAAAATAACAAGAAAAACAACGTATTTTAATTTAGAAAAAAAGAATACTCCTTTTTTAATGTCAATTAAACCTGAAAATAAAACATCTTCAATTTATTTTAAATATATTTATTCAGATTATGAAAAAATAAAAAAATTTAATCCAACTATTTTTAGTAATTTAAGAGTAAATTATATTAATGAATCAATAATTTTAAAATTTAATCAATATTTAAAAAATTCAACAGAATTAATAAATTATATTATTTTCTTTATTAATTCAACAAATAGTTATGTTGATTTATCAAATATTTGTTCAATAAAAAAAAATTGGATTGAATTAAATATTTTAACTAATTTTACCATAGAATCTGATTTTGATAATTTAGAAATTAATTTAACTAAATATAATTTTAAAGGTGGATCTTATAAATTTAATATTATTGCTAAAGAAATTAATGGTTTACATACTGAATTTTTATATAATGAAATTAAAGTTTTTTTTGGTAAAAGTTTATTTGATAATATTTTAGAATTTTTTGGATTTATTTTTTCTTTTATTGGTAAATTAATTATTATCATTATTGTTTTATCTGTTGTTCTCATTATTGCTATTATTGTACTTTTAATATATTCTTGTAAAAAAAATAAAAAAAAAGTAAAAGAATTTAATGATTTTAATACTAAATTTAATCCTGATAATCAATTTATCCCAATTACTTCAGAAGAAATACAGAATAAAATTAATTAAATAAATTGAATTTTAATTTATTATTTCATTTATTTTTTAATTTAAAAATATATAATTACCTGATAATAAATAATTAATTAATATTACACATAATATTGTTTAATAATATAAGAACAAAATTATTAATATAAAGGATAACCTTCAAAAACATCAGTAATATTATTTTCATGTATATTATCATTATTATTATTTTGTTCATGATTATTTTGGAAATTATTAACTTCAATATAATAATTATTTCTATTGAAAAAATAATAAATTCCAAAAGATAATAAAGAAGTAGTTAATATTAAAATAAAATTTTTATTAACTTTAAAACCAAAAATTCCAGTAACTTCAATTATTTTAGAAAAATCCACACAAGCTAAAACTCCTTTTTCATAAAGTATTATCATTAATAATTTATTATCAAATTTATTAAAATAATAATCTAACATTTTTCTTTTTCTTAATCTTTTAGGAATTGATGTTAAAAGTATTAAATTTTCTTTTTCTTTTTTATTTATATTATTATTATTATTTTTATATTTAAAAGATATTAATTTCATATCTCCATTTTTATAATTTATTATTAGATTATCTAAATTTTCATCTCCTTTTAAAGAAAATATTTTTTCTTCTGAATATAAAATATTTTTAGAAATAAAATTCCCATTTGAAAAATTATTTATTGAATAAATATTAGATAAAAATTGATAAATAAAGAAATCATTTTTTTCATTTATTAAAGCTAAAGATTTCTTAATATATTTTTTAGTTACTTTTTTTATTTCTTTCTCATCCAAATTTTCAATATCATATTTTTCATAATTTAATTCAGTAACTTTTAAAGTTTTAATATTGTTAATTTGATAATTAGAGCAATTATTAAAAAATTTAATTAATTCTCCTTTGAAAAAAACTCCTTCTTTATTAAAAGTAATATAAGAATGATAAACAGTTTTTATTTTTTTCATAATAATTAAATTAACAGTATAATAAAAAGGTTCTTCAGTTCTGTTTATTTTTTTATAAAAACTTTTTTCCCATATTCCTTTTTCATTTTTAATTAATATTATAATTTTATATAAGTCAATAACTTTACTATATAAAATAATATTTTTTTCAACAGCAAAATTATTCATTTCTGAATTTCCTTTTAATTCAATATCATTTATTATTAATTTACTTTTATTACATTGTAAATTTTCAATATATCTAAATTTATATTTGATTTCATCTCCATTTATAATTTCTTTATATAATACTAATAATATTTTTTTATCTAATGAAAAATCCCATTTTATTATTGTTCCATTTATATCATTTAAATTCCAACAAAATTTTATTATTGATTTTTTTAATTCATATTCTTCTTTATTATTTATTAGAAAATTATCTATTGGAATAGAATAAAATGAAATTATATTTTTTTTATTTAATATATTATATGGATCATTCATTTTTTCATATGTAAATTCTATTATATTAATATTTTTTTTCCCTTCGTTTAATAAAAAATATTTATTATTTTTATTTTCTTTTGGATTAAAAATTGTTTGATTTGTTGAATTTAAATAATCTATAAATTCATTTTCATATAATTTGTTATCATTACTTAATTTATTATTAAATGGAATATCACCTGTTAATTTTAATGATAAAGGTGTTTCATTAAAATGTTTATATACTAATCTATTTAAAGAATTTAACATTGTACTATCAAAATCTATTGTTATATTTTTTTCAAATGTTGAACATATAAATTGAGGAATTATATTATTTGTAAATAAATTTTCTAAAGTTGAAAAAAAACAAAATAATATAAAGAATATATGAATAAAACCAAATAATTTTATTAAAGACATAATTAATATTCTTATTTATTTAATTAAAAAATATATATATCAATATTTTTATTTATTGATTCAATTATATAAATAAAATATTATTAAAAATATGTTAATTAAAATAAGCTCTAAAATATAATTAATAAGTAAATTATTTTAAAAATCAAATTTGATAATCCACATTTATCATAAATTTACTGAATTAAAATGTTATTTCTTTACAAAACAAAAATAAAATAATTAAAAAAAAATAATAAAATAAATAAACAATTAAAAAATATAAATATTAAGATTACTTAATTAAATAAAAATATAACTTAAAAAAATGTTTTACAATACAAATCGTTCAACAAGAGCTGCATTAAAAGAGAGAGAATTAAAATTAAATGGTGAAAATATAGTATCAGATCATGAAAGATTAATTCGTCTTCAAAAACAAGAAAAACTAAAAGGACTTTTAATAACGAAATTTTGCAGAAAATATGGAATAAAAAAACCAGAAAAAAAAATAGAAAATGAGATAAAAAAATTTGTAGAAGGTGAAAAATTAACAAATCAAGATTTAAAGAAATTAGAAGATAAAATAAGAAAATTACTTGAAGAAGAAAAATTAAAAACACACAATAAATATTTAACATCATTAAATGATATAAGTGAAATAAATAATAATAATAATATAACTAATAGAAATTCTCCATTGCAATCAACAGTAATAAATACAATGCCAAATTTACCATCACAAGAAAATACATTTAGAAATTTAACTTTATCAGTAGATGCAAAGAAGAAAAAATATAATAATATTTATGAAGAATTAGCTGCTTTAGAATCAGAAGAAAGTGCTTATCAACCTAAAATAAAAAAAATAGATTTTTCTAAATATGGAAATGAATGGACTGCAATGAGTATTTATTCAAAATTATTATTTGATCAAGAAAATAAAGAAAGAGCTATTAAAGAAAAAGAAGATCAAAAAAATTTACATGATTATTTAAGCTACCAAATAGAAGAAAAAAAAAAGAAAATTGAAGAAGAAGAAAAATTAGAAAAAGAATATAAAAAGACTTTAAAATTACATAGAAAAAAATTAAATGAAATTGAAAAAGAAAAAGAAAAAGCTTTAGAAGAACAAAAACTAAAAGTTCAAACTGCAAGATTAAAACAAATTGAAGATGATAGAAGAAGAAAAAAATTAGAAGAATTAAGAGAAAAAAATTATGAAAAAAAACAAATTTTAAAATTTAAAAAAGAAAATGAAATGGCAGAACAAAAAAGATTAGAAAATGAAAAAAAGAAAGAATTAATTTTAAAAGAACAAATAATAGAAAATGAAATAAAGAAAAAAAAATTATTAGAAAAACTAAAAAAACAAAAAGAAGAAGATTATCAAACTAATCTTGAACATGATTTAATTGAACAAAAAAAAGAAAATGAAAGAATAAGATATTTTAAAAGAATAGAAAATAATCAAAGAAACTGTTTAGGATCAGTTGCTCAAAATGAAATAAATAAAAGAAAAAAAGAAGAAGAAGAAGAAAATTTAAAATATAAATATTATTTAAGAGAAAAATTAAAATTTGAAAATGAAAAAGAAAAAAGAAAAGAAAAATTATTTGAAGAAAAGAAAAAAGAATTGCTAAATTTTTAGAAATGCAAATAGAAGAAAAAAAAAAGAATGAATTAAGAGAAAGTTTAATTGATAAAGAACAATTTAAAATATTTCAAATTGATGATCAAAAGTTTAAAGATGATGAAAAAGAAGTTCAAAAAATTATTGATAGAAGACATAAGAAATATTTAAATTACTTAAAACAACAAATTGAAGAAAAAAGAGAAAGAGAAAAAGAAAAACCTTTAATGAATCCTACTGAATATTCTATGAATTATAAATTTTTGGAAAAAGCTAATGAAGCTTTAGCAGAAAATTAATTTTTATTTGGATTATTTATTTATTAAAAAAAGATTTTTTATTTGATGAATTAAAAAAATTAATCAATTTATTTATTAACTCATTTCTCTCATTTAATCATTATTATTATTATTTAACATATAAAAAATAAAATAAAAAAGCATATATTAAAAAACAAAAAAATATATTAAAAAAAAAAAAAATCCCAAAAAAAAAAACTAAAAAAAAATCTTATAAAAACCCATTTTAAAAAATTAATTAATAAAAAAGCAACCGACAAAAAAATGCCAAAGAAAGGAAAAAAGAAGAAGGATAAGGAACCAAATGATAAATTTATGGAGATGGAAGAATCTCAATTGGAAGAATACATATCAAAAAAAGAGGGTGAAATAAAGGAGACAAAGTCTAAGAGAAATTTCGTTCAACAAGAAAGAGACATGATAACAAATTTTTATGAAATATCAAAAGATGAAGAAAAAAAATTAAAAGAAGCAATTGAAAAAGAAGAAGTTGCAATGGATTATTTAAATAAAGAACATACAAATGAAATTAATGCTTTTGAAAATAAATATCGTCATTTAGAATATGATCATGATATGTTTATTAATGATTCTCTTCCTAAGAAAAGTCAAGAAGCTATTGAAAGAGAAGAAGAAATTAGAAAAAATAGAGAAAATATTTATATGAAAAAGAAACAACAATTAAAAGATGAAATTAAAACTAATACTAAAACTCATAGAGATGATATTGCTAAAGAAAAAACCAGTTTACAAAATAATTATGATGAAAAGAAGAAACAATTAGAACAAAGATTAAAAGATATTATTGCTCATTATAAAAAGAAATTAGCTGAGTTAGAAGCTGATTTACATTTAAGATTAAAAGTTGAAATTCATGAATTGGAAGAAAGGAAAAATATGCATATATTTAATTTAAATAAAGTATTTGATGAAAAGATGAATAATTGGAAACAAGAGAATATAAATCAAATAAGAGAAAGTATAAAAATAATAAAAGAAAATATCGAAACTTTAAAAGATTTAGAAAATGATAATAAGAAATTACAAAAAGAAAATGATATATTACAGAAAGAAATAAATATTCTTGATGGTAAATATAAAGAAGAAAAAGAAATAAATAGAGCAGTTTTAAACAGATTAGCAAAATATTATAATCAGGAAATTAATATGAAAAATATGAAAAGTAAAATCCAAGCTTTAAGAGAAAAAGTAAAAGAAACAGCAGAAAAAACAGAAGACATAGAAAAAAGAAAAGAAGAAACTCAAGAAAAAATAGATGATTTAAAAAATAAATTTAGAACAGTTTTAGATCAATATCAAGAAAAAACAGAACATAAAAATGATTTATTAAATCATCATTTAAAAGAATTAAATGAAGATTATGAAAAGAAAGAAGCAGAAATAGAAGAAATTTTAAAAAATTTCGATATTGTAGCAAATAGAGAAAGAGAAGAAAATAAAAATTCTGGTTTTAGTAGAGAAATGATAAATGATTTAATGGAGCATATTAAAACTACTTTAAGTGATAAAACTATTATTATTAAAAGATTAAAAGGATTATTAGCTGTTGCTGCTAAAGCTTTTAATGATACTATTAGAGTTTATGAAGCTAAATTAATTGAATTCGGTTTACCTCCTGAAGAATTAGGATTCCAATTATTGGAAACTAATACTAGTAAAATGCCTGCTGGTCTTGTTAGTGATTAATATTTTACTTTTTTTTTTTTTGGAATCCTGGTTTTTTATATATTATTTTAAATTTGTAATTATTTATTTATTTTTTTTTTAATTTATTTTTTTTTTTTGATTTTTTTTTCAAATGGGTTTTTTATTATTGTTTAAATATGAAAAATGATAAAAATGATATTCAGTGTAAAGAATGTTCTCAATGTCCTTTAATTGGGATTATTTATGAAAATGGAAATGTTAAAATTGAGTCAAAATGTGAAAATGAACATTATAATATTGAAGAATTCTGTGAATTTTATAAAAGAAATTTAAATGCTTCTTCTTCTCTTTTATTGTCAAATGCAGATGATGAATATAAATATAAAACAAAAAAAAGTTTTGAAAAATTCACAATTGAAGAAATTAATAATTATGAAAATCAAATTAAAGAAATAGAAAATCAATATTTTAAATTTATTAAAAATGCAGGAGATATATATGATGAATTAACTAAATATCAAGAATCTTTTTTAAAAGCAATGTTAAAATATAAAGAATTAAATATATCTCAAATAAATTTTTGTAAGAATTTAATAAAAAATTATAAAGAATTAGAAAAAGAGAATAAATTAAATTATGAAATAATATCAAATATAAAAAATATATTAAATTTCAAGCCAATAAATTTTACAATAGATAAAAATTTTTCAATTTTATCAAAAGTTCAAAAATATTTTTCATACTTATCAAACAATTATAATTGTATATTAGAAAGATCAAATAATTTTATAAACACAGAATATAAAATAACAGAAGATGAAAAAAATAAAATATTAAATTTAAAAAAGATAAATAATGAAAAATTAGAATTTTATGAAGAATACAATGATCATGAAAGTGGAAATATATATTACGGAGAAATAATAAGAAAAGATGATATAATATTAAAACATGGAAGAGGCATTTTATTATATAAAAATGGAGGAAAATATTTAGGTTACTTTGAAAATGATCATATGAATGGATTTGGAATTTTTTATGGAAAAGATGGTAGAATTGAAAAAGGAAATAAAATTAATGATTATAAAGAAGGTTTATTTACTTTAAAAACTATTAATAATATTATTATTAAAGATCTATATGTTAATAATTTAAAAAGTGGTTTTTGTATTAAATATTATCCTAATGGTGATATTAATATTGAAGAAAAAGACAATAATAATTCTAATGGTTATTATATTAATTACTCTATGAATGGAGAAAAATTTGAAGGAGAAATGAAAAATGGAAATAAAGAAGGTTTTGGAATAAAAGAAAATTATTTTTCTATTTATGAAGGAGAATTTAAAAATAATAATTTTGACGGAATAGGACAATTATATTCGAATATAACAAAAGAAAAATATATTGGAGAATTTAAAAATAATAATTATGAAGGATATGGAATATATTATAATAGTAATGGAATAATAAATTATGAAGGTAAATGGGAAAATGATTTAAAAGAAGATTTTGGAATAGAATATTATGAAAATGGAGAAAAAAGTTATATGGGAAACTATAAGCAAGATAAATCAAATGGATTTGGAAAATGTTATTTAAACGATGGATTTTTATATTATATAGGAAATATAAAAAATGAAAAAAGAAATGGATTTGGAATTTATTATGGAAAAGAAAAAGAAAAGAAAATAGGAATATGGGAAAATAATAAAGTAAATAATCATTATATTGTATTTAATAATGATAATTCTTCTTTTCATGGTTTTGCAAAAAATGGAAAATTTAATGGTTACGGTATTTTTAAATATTTTGATGGAGATGAATATGAAGGTGAATTTGAAAATGATTTAAGATGTGGTTTTGGAATTTATAAGTATAATGATGGTAGAGTATATAAAGGTTACTTTAAAAATGATAAATTTAATGGTTATGGAGAATTATATACTAATGATAATGGATGTTTTAAAGGTTTTTGGATTAATGGGAAAAGAGATGGTTATGGAATGGAAAGTTATGGAAATAATGATAAGTTTGAATTTGGAGTTTATTCTCATGGGAAAATGATTAGGAAAGTCAATGTTTAATTTCAGAAATGATTTTATTTTTGGCTTTTTTATAAGGTATTATTTGTTTAATTTTTATTTATTTATTTTATTTTTTTTTGGGAGAATAATTTAATGAATATTATTAATTATAATTTGGTTTTTTATTTGTTGTATTTTTTTATCAAAATATTGGAATATTATCTTTGAAAATATTAACTAATATTTAATATAAGAAAAATTTTGGAAAATATATATTAATTAAATGCTGATATATATTAAAAAAACAAAATCTTAAAATTTTAAATTTTCTAACCTAAAAAAATAAACAATGTAAGAAAAAAAATAAAATAAAAAGATTAATCAGATAAACATTGACTTAACCTATAAGCTCCTTCCATTTTACATTTTAATCCTAAAAATCTCATAGCTGAAATAAAAAGGCAAAAAATAAAAGGTAAAATTTCTAAAACAGCAAAAGTAATTAAACTTCCATAAAACCAATCTAATTGAGAATTATGATAAACATTACAAAAAGTGCTTAAATAATACCAGAAGAAAATAATAACAATATAATTTAAAATAATAAAAATCAAATATTTTTTTTTCATATTTTTTAAAACTTTTACAACTTCAATTCTAAAAGTATCATTATTTTTTTCTCTTTTAATTAATAATTCAATTTTATCTTTTGAACCAGTAAGAAAATCAATTACAAAATTAATTACTTCTGCACACATTGTTGCATAAACAATTCTATAAATTTGATTTTTGAAAAAAAACATAAATCCGCCTTTTACATTATAAAACCTTTCAGAAATATAAGATAAAGAATAAAATATTCCATTTAAAGCAAAAAATAATGCAATTTCAAAAATAAAAATCATTATTTTTATTGGAAAAGATTCAAAAGGACTTCTATTAAAAAATGTATTTATTATATGTTGTTTTTCTTGTATTTGTTGCCAATAAAATTCACAAAATGCTCTTTTATCAAATAATAATGCATCATATAATTCCATTGAATTTAATTCATCATCATCTATTTCTTCTTCTTCTTCTTTTTCTTTTTCTTCTTTTTGAATTTTTGATTTTCTTTTCTTTATTTTTCGTAAATTTCGAGTTTTATATGCTGGAATTAATTTGATTTTATTTTTACTTGAATTATTACTTGAATTTAGATTTATAGAATTTGAATTGTCTTTTTTTAATGAATCACTAAATGATATTGATTCATAATTTTTATTAGAATTTGTTACATTTATACTTTCTTCTTCAATATTATCATTTAAAACTAAATCTACTAATTTTTTATTTGTATTATTTATAATAAATTTATCAGGTGAATCAATATACTTTGATTCATCTTTATTTGTATCTAAATCATTATAATTATTTGTATCAATATTATTATCCATTGATATATCATTTTCAAAATTATCACTATATCTATTTGAAAAAATTATTACATTATCATCTTTTAATTTTGGTATAGTTCTTCTCATTGAAACTGTTTTTTTTCCTCTTTCACTTTCAGATTCCATTAAATTTCTATTTGTATCAATAGTAATATTGGGATTATTATTTTTTTTAGGAGGATTCATTTTAATATAATCTAATAAATTGATTTTAACATCTATTATACCATTTTTAATATATAAAATTAGAAAAGGTAATTGAGAAAAAAAGGATAATAACATAACATAAGAACCTATATTTTTAATAAAGTGATTAAAATCAAAAACATTTTTATAACATTTAATAGAACCGAAATTAGCATCACTTAATATTTCTAAAATTTCACCAGTAACTGCATTATCAAGAACATTATTTAAGAAATCTTCTTTAATTTCACAAGAACAATTAGCTTCTAAAGTATCTAAATTAACACTAATTAATTCACAATCACTTTCACATAGAGAAACATTTTGATAATAATTTTTTTTTCTATCTTCTAAAGTAACATCTCTTCCATTAGGAGCAGTAAATTCGAAACAAATATCAGTAAAGAAAGGATCACTAAAATTATAAACATTAATTCCTAAACTTTCAAAATATTTTGCTTCTTCTATTCCTTCTGTTTCTGGATCTATATCTACAATCATTGATATTTTATCTCCTGAACATATTTTTTTTGAAAGTTCTGTTCCTTCATTATCATAAAATTTATATTCTGTTTGTCCTGTTTTTTTTATATATAATAATAATATTATTATTTGTGAATTTTCATTTAAATTTGAATTTGAATTTATTATCTTTTTTAAACAATTTGAAAAATCAGGAATTGGAATTTCAGGTTCTAATTCATTTAAACATTCTTCACTTTTATATATTGAAATAATATATTCAGAATTAATTTCTTTATAAGATGTAACATGAGTAGTAATTGAATTATAATGTTCTACATATGTAGAAATCATTAATGAAATTTCACTTATTACATCAGTTAAAGAAAATGAAATTTGATAAGAAGATTTTAAACATTTATTCCCATCAACACAAATTTTATCAGTTGAAAATGTTGTTCCTGAAGGACAAGAAGTAATACATTTTTTTTCATATGAATATGGTTTAGTAGAAGGACAAATGTGATAACAACGAGAATTTTCTAAATCTAAATATTGATAATTAATTGGACATTCATTTACACAAATATAATTTAATGAAGAATTAATATAAAAATATTGATTTTCTTCACATTTTAATTCACATTGACCTTCTTTTTCTGGATTTAAAACATATTCTGAGGTACATTTTGTACAATTATTATTAGTTTCATCTCCTCCTTTAATACAACTTTCACATTTATGATAACATATTTCATATACATTTACTGAATTTGAATCTATTGTTATTGTTGTTTCATAAAACATTTTACTTTTTGTTGTTTCATTAAAACATCTTTTAGTTCCATCAACATTAAACGGATAAAGTGGTTTGTAATTGGAAGAACATTCTTTACATAATAATGATGACGTTTCACAATTTATACATGATTCATTACATTTTTCATAATTTCCAAATTTTGTATTTAAATAATAATTTGAATAATAATTTTCTTTTTCTGTCTCATCTATACATATTGTTTTATCCAATTTAAGAGGAAAAAAACCGTGAGAGCAATCTTCACTTGTACAATTTGTTATTTCATTTGAACCAATTGAAGTACAAGTTTTACAAGCTTTATTACAATATTTATATATATCACTTACTAAAATTGTGTTTGTAGGTTTTGTACTAGAATTTCTGCAATCTAAATAAGATGAAATTCCATTATTAGTATCTGCTAGTGGAAAATAATTATTTTTACATGCAGTGCATTTATTTGTTTCATTTGACATTGAATCTCTACTACAAAATTTACATGTTTCATCACATTCCATAAATACTGATATATTTAAAAACCAATTTTCATGAGTCCCTAATGTTAATAAACATTCTAAATTAGGTGATGATGATATATTTTTCGGAGAATAATCAGTTTTACAATCTATACATAATTGAGATGGAGAAGATGATGTTTTTGAACATGTTCTACATGATGAATTACATTTTCCAAATCCATTAGATTCATTTATAAAATAATATCCAATTTCTTCTGTTTCTTTACTAATACATTTCTCTATTGTTCCTGTAGGAGGAATTGGATAAAAATAATTTGTTGTTGATGATAAAGTCGTCGGATTATCACATTTTAAACAATCAGTTGAAGAAGTACATACTAAACATCCTGCTTTACAATGTTTAAAGGTATTACTATCAAAATAATAATAATTATATGTAAAGGATTTATTCCAACATTCATCATTTCCTTCATAATCATTAGGAACATTATAATAATCATTAGAATTATCACAAACACAAACAAGTTCTAAAGTTTCTAAATTCCTTATACAACTTGTTGCTCCAGTTGAAATTTGAATAAATTTATGATATAAAGAATCATAATAATATCCTTCAATTGTTGAATCCTTTGATTGACAAGTTGAAGTTGAAGGATATTTATTTAAATTATCACTTAAAGATGAAGAACAATTTGGGAAATATAAGGAATACTTAATATTATTGCCCTCACTAAATAAATATCCAACTCCTTCATTATTAAATTCAATAATATTAATAATAGAATTTTTGTTTGAAGTAATATTAATTTTATTAGTACCATCATTAACATCACTTCCTTTTAAGAATTTAAACTTTTTATCAGAATATGTTACAAAGGAAACAACTGAAATAGAAGATTCACTACTTGATTGATTATATCTACATGTTGTTGGGAATATACCATCACATCTAATTCCAATAAAACAATGAGAAATATCATTTGAAACTGAATCTAAAACAGCATAATCAGCTTGATTTGAATCTTTATATAAAATATTCGTATTTGATACATTTAATAATCCAACATTACAAAATAATTGAAAATGATGCCATGCTAAATTTTTCAATTCACAATACATTACTTTATCATCTTCTAATCTTTTTGTTATTGTACCGTAATTTTCAGTGATTTGTTCATTGTTTGATGCTTTATGTTCCATTCCAATTGAATTAACATTTCCATCTTTTTTTAAATTATTATTTTCATCATATAATGAATAAAAAGAATTTTGACGATAAGTATCATTAGTGTAAAAACAAACAGTATATTTTTTTGAAACAAACATTGTACAAGAAATATGATTATCAATAATATTACTAATAGTTTGAATGGCAATATAAGAATTACTATTACTATTATACCAAGTAATATTTGCAACATTATTTTTAGAATAAGCAACTGAAAAAATATCTTTTTTATAAGAACAAGAAAGTGTTATTGAATTATTATCAAAATCTCCCAAATTCAAAGTCTCTTTTACTGTTCCAGATAAATCAAATATTATAATTTCTTTTTCAGTGGCTTTGACTAAAACTGCTAAATTTTCTGAAATTTGACAAGCATCAGATGAAATTCCAGTAAAAGCAAAACCAGATTTTAGTTCTGGTAAAGTTCTACTTGAGTCACTATAAAATTTTATAAAATATCCATTTGATGTTATTGCTAGTTGATTAAAATCATTATCTTTTATTAAAAATGATATTACTTGAGATCCACTATTTATTGTATCTGATTCTATTGTTGTATATGTTTCTTCTGAGAATATTTGTTTCAAAAGAAAAAAAAGAAAAAAAATTTTTATCATTATTTTTTTAATTATTTTTTTTTATTCTGAAAATTTTATATTTATATGATTAAGGAATTAATAATTTATGGAAGCGCTTGTTTTTCTGGATTTTATTTATGTAATTATTTATCGAATAAATTGAATTTTTATAAAGGAAATTCGAATAAAATAGATAATAAAAATAATTATAAAAAACAATTAAATTATAAAGAAAGTGATTTAAATCAAATTTCAGAAGAAATGAAACAAATTATTTCATGTCCAATATCATTAACTTTTTTTAAATATCCTTCAATTAGTCCTTATGGAATTACTATTGAAAATGAAACTATAATAAGAGCTTTAAAGAATAATCCTTTTTGTCCTTTCACAAAACAACCTTTAAATATTAATGACATGAGACCAAATTTAAATTTATATTTATTAATTCAATTTTTAGTCAATAAAGAAAAATATAATAAAAATCATCCCAATGATAAAATATTAATTAAAGAAATACTTTAATTAAAAATTAAAAAAAATAAAAATATGATATTTTCTTTTAAATAATATAATAAAAAAAATAATATTTATATTTCATTTAAAAAAAATGTTAAATAAACAAATATTAATAATTTTCTTATTAAATTTAATAGAATGTGATAAAGAAAAATTAAATTTAGTGGAATCTTTAATAAAATGGTCAAAAAAAAGAAAAATATATATTAATCCATCATTAAAATTAAATCCAGTGGATGGAGATCATAATCTTCCTTATTTTACATCAAATGAAGAAATAAAAACAAATACAACTTTAATTTCAATTCCAAAAAATATGTTAATTACTCAAAATTTAATAACAGAACTAATAAATAATAATACTAAAAGTAAATATAAAGGTTTATGGGAAAAATTATTACACTTAGATAATGCATATATTAATTACTATTCAACTAAAGAATTATTTTATATGGCAACAATGATAGAACATTTCATGAGAATTAAAAAAGGGAAATTTTATCATTTATTTGGGAAATATTTTGATATATATCAATATACTAATTTAGATAATTATCCTATATTTTATTCAAAAGAAGAAATTGATTTTATTAGTCAAACTAATTTTTATGATGAAATAAACAGAGCTTTAAATTCTATTGAAAATGAACAGAAAATTTTAACTAATGATTTAAAATATTTTTCTTCTGATTTAGAAGCTTTTTTAAAATATAGAGTTTTAATTCTTTCTAATTCAATTAATAAAAATAATATTACTTATGTAATTCCATTTTATGATTCTTTTAAAAGAGATATTTTTGAAAATATTTGCGATGCTAAAATTGAATATGATAATATAACACAATCATTTAATATTGTTTCTATTAATAATATAGCTAAAAATAAAGAAATTGTTGTTCTTATGAAAAGAATGCCAAATAAATCTACTTTATTATATTTTGGTTTTACTTCTGAGAATAATAATTTAATTGGTTCTTATCCAATTGAAAAATTAAATAATCTTTTAAGACAAAGATTAAAATTAGATTTAAATGTTCTTCCAATTAATAGAACTTATGATATTAGTGATGGTAATTTTATTAATAATAATATTGAGAGTTATAAAAGTTTAAAAGAAAAAATTGATAAATATAAAAATAATCCCATTGGAGAATATATTTTAATGAAAGATAATTTAGAAGATTATTTAAAATTATATGATAAATTCACAGATGGAAAATTTAATGAAATTTATTATGGTAATCAAAAAATAATTAATGTTAAGAGAATTATAAATATGGAAAAAAAATTGATTGAAGTTAGATTAAATTATTTAAATAGTGTAATAAATGATAAAAAGAAAAATCAAAAACAAGTTTTATAATTTAAATTATATTTAGTGATTTTTTAATTTACATATTTTTTTTAGATTTTTTTATAGAAATTTTGAAAGATAAAGGAAAATAAATAAATAATTTATTTATTTTAATCGTAATAATTTAAATATATGAATCATATATTCTTTTAATTTTCTTCTTTAACTTTATGTACTTTTAATATTAATAATATTAAAGTTATGAGTGATATTTTAAATAAAATAATAAATTTAAAATTAAATCCTCAAGAATCAGATTATATTATAAAAATTAAATAATTAAATAATATAAATATTGAATTTTATTAATAATAATATTTAAAAAATATATTAAAAATCAGAAAAAAATTTTAATTTGTTAATATATATTGCCAAAAAACAATATTTGTATCATCAGCACCGTCTCTAATCAAAAATTTAGAATAAATCTCCAAATTTTCTTTTAAAGGGAAAATTAATTTAAAATCAGTAAGTGAACTTCTTTCAATTTCTTCAATGGCATCATTAACCATTTTTTTGTAATAAGGATTATTATATTCTTCTTTAAATTTTTTCATATTTTTATCATTAAAATATCTTTTAACATCACTTTTCAAATATAATAATTGAGAATCAGTTTCTTTGTTAAAATATATATTTTTCTTTTTTTTTATTTCAGGTAATTTACTATTATTGTTATTATCAAGTGAAAAAAGACATTCTTTAATCTTATGATGATAAGGATAAACACCTACAATATTAAAAATATCAGTAATTAAATTAGTTTTAATATCTAAATCTAAAGGAGAAGTGCATTGCATACTTGGTTTAACATTAACTTCAATTAACCAACATTTAAAATTTTCATCTATCATTATATCAAAACCATATAATTCAAAAACTGAATTTAATTTATTTATATTTATATCTTTTGAAATTTCATTTGCTACTGTCATTATACTTTTAATAACAATATCATTGATTTGATTCCATATTTTTGTAAATAATTCAGGTTTTCCTATTTTATTAAAGTAATTTCTATATTCATTTAAACTCCATTTAGAAGAATCTTCATCTTCATTTTCTTCATTTTGATTACTTTTATATTTAGGATTATTAACATTAATAGAAAAATTAGTTAAATAAACATAAATATTATCAACATTATTTTTATTATAATCTTCAGTAGCAAACCTAACTAAACCATTATCATACAAATAAATCCTTAAAGGAGTATAAGAAGCAATTAAAACATAAATTCTTAAATCATATTTTTTATTTAATATAATGTGTGGATTACTAATATATCTACAAACAATAAATTTTTCATCTTGATTATATTGACTTTTCCAAGTTAAATGCCATAATTCATTAGTATCTTTTAAAATATGAATTCCTCTTCCTCTACTTAAATTTACTGGTTTAACAATCCATTTTTTTTTTAAGTCACCATCAACTTCTTTAAATTTATCTCCATCAGTTGGCATAATAAAACTTAAAGGAACAAATTTATAATCATCAGGAAATAATCTCTTAAATCTTTTAAAATGTCTATACATTCTATCTTTCCTTCCTAAAGTATAGGTTGATGGAAAATATGAAAATTTTTGATATTTACTTAATTTTTTTACTATATTTAGCATTTGATTTTTATGCTGTAAACTCCATATTATATTACATTCATTTAATTTTGTTTTAAAATCAAAATTCCCGTTTTTACATGTTTCTATATAACATTCTTGAATTCCATCAAATGTATTCATATATGGATAATATACTTCTGGTATTTCTATTTCTTCTTTTAATTCAAATTCTTTAGATTCTATTTCTTTTATTTCCTTATTTAACTTTTTGATGAAAAAATATAAGTTTTTACTCTTTTTAAAATAGTAAAATGTAAATTTTTTTTTTGTTTTTTCTTGATTATTTATATCATTATTTGTTTTATTATTTATTTCATTATTATTTGGATTATTATTATTATTTAAAATTTTATCAATTTCAATTTTTTCTTCTTTTTTTTTTTCTTCAACCATTAACAATTTTTCTTTTATTGAAGGTAAAGTATTTATTGTGTTTAAATTAGAATTTGATGATGTTGGTTCTGTTTGTAATATTTCAGTATTTTTACTTGCATTTAAACTATCTTTTTTTTTGTTTTTTTCTATAAAAGATAATGATTTTGCTATTATTTGTATTTTATTAGGTTTTTTTTTAGATTTCATTTTTCTGTTTTTTAATCTATTATTAATAATTCACATTATTTTTTAATTATGAATATTTATTTATTATTTTTTTATTTACAATTTCTTTTTTTAATTTCAATTTTATATGAAAAAAAGATTAACATCATTTTCATATGATAAGTAAAAAATAAAGAATAATATAAATAATTTTAAAATTAATGAAAAAATTGAAAAAAAATTTTTAATCCAAAAGTTTCATTTGTATCCATTCCTTAAACCATAAAGGGCAATTATTTAGTTTTTTATTTCATTCTTCAAAACAATGATTATAAAAACAATGAATACATTGTCCGACAACTTCTTTATATTCATTAGGCTCATAATTTTCAGGATTTGCTTGACATTTTAAATTATTTCATTTAATGGATTTTTACATATTGAACATATGTCTCCTAAATTATTATATACCCCCATTGCTATTGTATTCTATTATAGTATTTTAAATTTTTATCTTTGTTCTATTCATTTCATTTTTTTCCTTTTATTTTTATTTTTTTAAATGTTTTCTATATATCTTTTTTTGATTTTATTTTTATTTGGAATCTTAAATATATTTTTTTAAATTAAAATAATATAATATTTTTATCTTTCAAGCATTTATAAATTTGAAAATTACTTTTAATTAATATATTAATTGTTATTATGTTTACATTTTTTTTTTATTTCTTTTTTTAAAATTTTAATCTCATAAATTCAATGGAAAAATCAATAAATGTAAAAGAGAATTTGATGACAAAAGTTGAATCATCATTTATAAATGAAAGGGAAGAAGAAGAAGATAAAGAAGAAGATAAAGAAGAAGATAAAGAAGAAGATAAAGACGAAATAGATATTTTAAAAGAAAAGGGATATGATGAAAAAATGATAATAAAAGTATATATTTTTTTAAAACCTATTAATCGAGTCAAAGCAGAAAAATATATGTCAAAAAATTTTGTTGGTTTATATCAACATAACTTTTTTCCTTATTCTTTTAAAAAAAATGATAAATGTTTAATTTGTGACGGGAAAGAAGAAGAACACATTGAAGGTAAAAAAAGAATAAAATTTAAATTGAAATCAAAAAGTAATAAATCAGAAAAGGGTTTAATAAAACTTTTACCTCCAAAAGAAAACACTGAAGACCCAAAAATTTGTGAATTATGCGGTGAACACTTTAATGATGATGAATTTTTTCAAACAAAAATTCCATGTGGACATTTTTTTTGTACTGAATGTTGGATGGAATATTTAAATGAGAAATTATCAGAATCAAAAATAGAAAAAATAAAATGTATGGCTCATAAATGTAGCTTTGAATTATCAGAAGATTTCATAAAAAATATAATAAAAACTGATAAAAGTTTAGAGAGAAAGTTTCCAAATTATCAAAAGAGAATTAATATATTAAATGATCCAAACAATAAATTATGTCCTTATCCAAATTGTTCCTCATATGGAAAATTAAGGAATGATAATGATAAATATATAAAATGTGAATTGGGTCATAAATTTTGTTATAATTGTTTGAAACCATGGCATGGAAAAGAAGAATGTTCTTATTCAAAAGAAAATGATTTGAATATATGGAAACAACACAATATAATCAAACAATGTCCCAAATGTAAAATATACATTGAAAAAAATTCAGGTAGTAATGAAATGAGTTGTACACAATGTGATTATAATTGGTGTTGGATTTGTAGAAGTAAATGTGGACCATATCATTATTCTTTTGGAGGTTCCTGTGCTGGGTTAGAATATTCTAATAATGAACTTATACAGAACAATTGTGTTATACTTTATTGTTATAAATATTTTGTTATGTTGTTAAGCTTAATTTTATCTTCTATTTTTTGGATTGCATTATCTTATTCATATTGGATTTTTTCAAAATTGGAGGATTATCTTATCATTTCTATTGATTCTGGTCTTATTGGGTTTTTGATTTTCTTTCCTTCTTTTTGTTGTTATACTATTTTTGGAATTGAGATTTTTTCTTTTATTATTATTCCTTGTCTTTTTTACCTGAATTTATTTGAAATTATCCTTGAGAAATATTTGGATTTTATGGGATTGTAGAGTATTTAAAATATGAGCTTTTTTATTTCTTTATTTTAAAATTTAGAATAATAATTTAAATTATAATATACCATCAAAAAAAAATAATATCAAACACAAATTTATATTTTAATTTGATAAAATAATTACAAAAAAACAATTAAAAATCAAATAAAAATTATAATTAAAAAAATATTAAAACAAGACAATTAAAAATGACAGATACAGATTCAAAAGATAATATTCTTTTCCAGAAGCTTCGTAAATTAATAAACTTAATAGACCAGTTACGTGATTGTGGAGTGAACGAATATATAAAACTACCTCGAATAGCATCTTTAGGAACTCAATCATCAGGAAAGTCATCAGTTCTTGAATCAATAGTAGGTTTAGACTTCCTTCCAAGAGGAGATGGGGTGGTAACAAGACGTCCACTAGAATTACGTCTCTGTCATATTGAGTCAGGGGCACCATGGGCGACATTCGAGGAGAGAAAAGGAGTAAAATTTACAGATTTCATAAAAGTAAGAGAAACAATAGAAGAATTAACTGAAGAAATATGTAAAGAAGATAAAAATATTGTTGATAAACCAATAGTATTAAATGTTTATTCACAAACTTGCCCTGATTTAACTTTAATTGATTTACCTGGAGTTACAAGAGTTCCTGTTGGTAAACAACCGAAAAATATTGAAGAAATTACTAAGAATATGGCAAGGAGATATTGTAGTGATCCTTTAACTATTATTCTTTGTGTTATTGCTGCTAATGCTGATATTGCAACTAGTGATGGATTGAAAATGGCAAAGGAACTTGATGATAAAGGAAAGAGAACTTTAGGTGTCTTAACTAAATTAGATATTATGGATAAAGGAACTGATGCTAGGAAAGTTTTAATGAATCAAGAAATTCCTCTTAAATTAGGTTATGTTGCTGTGAAAAATAGAAGTAAACAAGATTTGGTTGATAAAATTCCTATGAAAGAAGCATTGAAGAAAGAAAAGGACTTTTTTAATAATCATCCTATTTATAAACATATGCAACAAGGTTTTTATGGAACTGATGTTTTAATAAACAAACTAACAAAAATATTATTTAAAATAATACGTGAAAATTTACCAAATATAATAAAAAGTATAAATGAAAGTATACGTCGATGTGAAGAAGAATTAAATTTATTAGGAACACCAATGCCAACAGATGATGCAGGGAAAATAAGTTTATTATGGAATATGTTAAATGAATATTGTGAAATATTTACAAATGTACTTCGTGGGAAATATGATAGCAAAAGAGCATCATTTTTAAGAGATGAAGGAGGATATAAAATAAAAGCAATATTTAAAGGATTATTAGATGATTATATTGGTGATTATAGAGCCACTGAAGTTTATACTGATCAAAATATTGATTATGCTTTACAAATTCATGAAGGTGATTCTATTCCTGGTTTTCCTTCTGTTGATGCTTTTTATTATTTACTTAAACCAAGATTGGAAATTATAAAAGAACCAATTAATGAATGTTTCACTAATGTTTATTCCTATTTAGAAGTATTAAGCACCAAAATATTAGAAAAAACTTTTTCTCGTTTTCCAAAAGTAATTGATGAAGTATCTGAATTTGTAAATCATTTCCTTATAGAAGAAAAAGATAGAGCTAAACATTTAATAGATTCATTAGTAGAAATGGATATAAATTACTTATTCACAAATGATTATGAATATATGACAAATTTTGCTAATTTTAATCCAAATCAAAAACCAGGACAAAAAAATATAGCAAATCAAACCCATGAAGAACCTATTCCTGTTGGAGGAAGACAGTTGTTAATTAGAGAAATTAGAAATAGAATTGAAGCTTATTTTAAATTAATTGTTAGAAATCTAAGAGACGCTATTCCAAAAGCTATAGGTTATACTTTAATTACTTCTGTTCAAAAAGATATGAAAATGAAACTTTATGAAAAATTATATCGTGATAAAAGTTTAATTAAAGTTATTAGTGAATCTGAAGGAATTACTAAACAAAGAATTGAATTGAATAGACAAATTAAAGTTATGAGAGAAGCTCAGAAAGTTATTAAAAGAGATCCTGATTTAATGGCTGTTATGGAAATTAAAATTGATGATGAGGATATTATTAATAATTCTAATCAAAGATTTGGAGATTTTTCTAATAACGATAATAAAGATAATGAAATGATAAGTAATAAAGATATTGGCAATAATACTAATAATATGAATAATAATATGAATAATAATATGAACAAGAATATGAATAATAATATGAATAATAATATGAATAATAATATGAACAAGACTATGAATAATAATATGAATAATAATATGAATAATAATATGAATTATAATATGAACAAGAATATGAATAATACTATGAGTAAAACAAGCAACACAAATAGCAATATTCCAGCTTCTAAACCTAAGAATGCAAATTTTGGAAATTTATTTGGAACAGTGAAAAAATAATTAATTTAGTTTAGATATTTAAAATATTATACAAAAATTAAATCATTCATTTCTCTTAAAAAAGAGAAAAATTTATAAAAACATAAATGATAAAAAATCTTTAAAAAAAACAATTGACAATAATTTAATTAATTTTATTATTTAAAATATATTTTTAACTTTTATATCTTAAATTTGTAACTTAAACTTAAATAAGTATTGATTTTAAATATCATTTACATATAATCTTCACATCTTTTAGTCTCATTAATAATATATTGATTAATAATTTCTTTATTTTCACATGTTAAATTATCATTCATTAAAATTCAATTGTTAGTTTATATATATTTTCTAGTGGGAAAATTCTACAAATCTATTTATTATGTTAATAATAATTTTCTATATTATGAAATTTGTATATTATTAAACAGATGAATAAATTTTAATATATTAAAATTAAATTTTGTTAAATAAAATATTTATGTATATATAAAATTTATTGTCTATTATTATTTGATTTTAATATTTCCTTTTTAACATTTATAATAATATTTTTGATTATTGATAAGTTATATGATCAAAATTCTTAGATTATAAGATAAATTAACATAAATTTAATTAAAATATGTCCTTGAATATAATAATTTAAATATATCCTATGATAATAAGTTTATAAATTATTTAGTGATTTCTTCCCTGATAATGAAATTATCAAAAAAAAATAAATTTAAAATAATTAAAATTGAAAATATAAAAATTTAAATTATTAATTAAATATATTTAAAAAAAATGTTCGAGAACAATGACTTTACTCAAAACGAAGCATATATATTAAAAAGATCAGATCCTCAATATGTATTTTCAACAATAACAAGAGGAATAAATTTGATTAACGACGGAGACAAACAAACAAAAAAAGTAACAATAACAGATTTACATAAATTTATCTGTATAGACCAACCAAGTATAAAACCAGAATTAATACAAGAAATATTAATATCATTTAACAAAAATTTAATTAGATATTCTTTATTTGAAGATATAGATAAAGTTCGTGAAAATTCATTAAAAATATTAATATATTTATTTGCAAATTGTACAAACATTGTAAAATTTTTTCCTTTTATTTTCAGTGCATTAGTAGATAAATTAGATTGTAATGATTTAGAAGGATATGGAAATTTACCAGAAGATATAAGACCAACTCCAAGTCAAAATCCACATAAAATAATAAAGGTAAATGAACAAATAGAAGAAATAAGAATATTATATATTAAATTATTAGAAACTTTAATAGTAAATGAATCAGCAAATAAAGATGATTTTAGATTATTTGTTCAAGATATTGTTAATATTACAAGAACTTTATGTATGGATCCTGCTCCCAATGTTGTTTTAATTGCTTGTAATTTTACTGAGAAATTAGCTGAAAATTTTGGGCAGGAATTATTATATTATTTTAATAGTATTTTAAGTAGAGGTTTATTATATGCTTTATCACATAAGCAAGCTAAATTAAGATTAGCTGCTTTAAATGCTATGAATAAATTAATGTTTTGTTCTCCTTTTAAAAAAAACGTGGAAATTATGGAACAATTAATTGGGTTTAGAGATCCTACTATTGTTCCCATTAAAGATTTCTATGAAGCTACTACAAAATTTAATTATTTAGCTTTTTTATCACAGGATCAAAATTACAATGTTTTACATAGATTTTATGAAGTAATTTCAGGATGGATGATTAATTGTGATGATAGAAGTGATCATGAAAATAGATTAATTCCATATATAATAAGTGGTTTATTTGATAAAAATGAAGAAATAGCTACTTTTGTTTTAGAAAAATTTGAAGAAATTGGTAAATTATATGAAAAAACAAATGAAAAAGATTATAGAGATATGAAACAATATGGTCTTGATGAACCTTGGACTGAATATATCGATAAGAATAATATTAATAAATTATTCTATCCTTTTCCTTTATCTGGAAGACCTATTTTAGGTTGCAGAAAAATTGTTGCTAATTATTTAAGAAGATATATTAAGAATTTAACCAGTGAATTTGAAGGTATTGATACTGATATTAAATTAAAAGTTGCTAATTTATTATTATTTTCTATTGTTTTTGCTGAAGAAATGATTGTAGAATTTTTAGATGGAATTTTATTATTATTTATGAAAGATTTTTTAAAAAATTCAAATATTGAAATAGATAATTTATTAAGAAATATTCCAGAGAATGTATTTAGGAAAAATAATGAGAAAGAAATAAATATAGTATTAATAAAAGCAGTAAAATTAATGGGAAGATTTTGTGATTATGATTCAATAACAAAAATATTATATTCAACAATTAAAGGAGATTTAAATGGAAATTATCAAGATATTCAAAGAGGTGCTTTAAACACTTTAAAATATGCTTTTATTGGTCATTGTAATTCTTCTTTTGATGGTTTTGGAATGTTTAAAAATAAATTTAAAGACTTTATTTCTGTGATTGGAAATGAAGAAAAAGTAAAAGAATTTATTGACTCAAAATCTTCTTATGATGTTTTAAATTTTTATTTTGATATTGTTAAATGTGTTAAAGATAATATTAAAAAATTTACTGAAGAAAATTTAAATGAATTTAAAAATGAATGTAATATTATTTTTAATAATATTCTTCATGCTTTAGGTTCCAGTGAATTTTTAACTAATAATAATGTTTATAAATTTATAGAGAAAAATTTAAATGAATTAAATGATAATATGAAAATTATTTTAAATGATTCTGCTTATAATTTTTTCAATACACATTCTTTAGAAATTTTAAAACAAATTGAAACTCATTTAGATAAAAATTTTATATCAATGCAAAATAAAAATTATAAAATTTTATATCTTTTTATTAAATGTCATAAATTATTTTTTGAGCATATTTCAGAAGAAAAAAATGAAGAAATTAGAAATGAAATAATAAACACAATATTTTCAATATATAATAAAATATTTTCTAATGAAGAAAATTTTACAGTTCATTCAAATGCATTATCATTAATAATTAATTTTCTTTCTTCTTTACCATCAAATTATAATTACACTCAATTAGAAAATTATCCTAAAATGTTAAATAGTATAATTTTACCTTATTCGAAAATAATTGGAGAAGAATTTAAATTTAAATTTGCAGATTTATTAAAAGATGAAAAAGAATTAGAAAAGAAAAAAAGGAGAAATCCAAAAACTTTAAAAACAGAATTAAGAAGAACTTTTTTATTATATATTAAAGGATTATTAAATTCAAATAATTTATTTAAAATAGACAAAGAAAATATAGATAAAAATAGGAAAAATATAAATGTATTAATATCAATATTTAATAACAAAGAAACTTTAAAAAATTTTTATGAAGAATCAGAAAATATAAGAGATTTATTTGGAGAAACATATAAATTATATTTAACAAAATATTTTGTAGTTAATAATAAAAATGAAGAAAAAATTG
>JAEEGK010005191.1_pt1 | contig 31508 bp, 25 predicted proteins | sample 8958771 | NCBI WGS metagenome assembly JAEEGK01 (sample SAMN16246547, study PRJNA631951) | gut metagenome | biome: gut microbiome; feature: rumen; material: SC-attached | host: Bos | place: Iran: Karaj | collected 2018-10
TCCGTAGAATGCATGTCCGGGACCGACCGCGGTATTGACCACTCCGCAGTGCTGGATGGCATGCCCCTTGGGATAATAGAGCTTACAGCCGACCGCTCCGACATGGGGAAGCTTTGCGTGTCCCGCCATGACAGAAAGCCAGTTGTCACCCGCAACCTTTATATCATCATTCAGGAAAAGAATGATATTTCCATTAGCATGTGATGCACCCTTATTACACATCCTCGAGAAATTGAACTGCTCGGGTTCGTGGTAATACGAATCACCGTAGCCGGATCGAAGCTTTTCATACTTAGCCTTATTCTTATCGTCGGAACCGTTGTCGACAACGATGACCTCGAACTTTACGCCTGCTGCCACGCAGTGGATGCTGTCGATACATCTTTTCAGCACTTTATAATTGTCCTTGGAAGGAATGACTATGCTGACAAGATCGTCATCCGTCGTTGCATAAACGGGATAACACTGGACGACTTCCTTTAAAGGACACCAGACTATATCGCCCCTGAAGCCTCTTCTTTCAAGTGCTTCCTTCTTAAGGTTTACGCTCGCATCCTTTAAGTATTCCTTTGCACCCATATCAAGCGCGGTGGAACCTGTTATCTCCCTCCAGTGATACAGAACCTGGGGAACATGTCCGATCCTGTCCGTGATCTCCGAAATACGCATCACAAGATCGTAATCCTGTGCTCCGTCAAATCTCTTATCAAAGCCTCCGACCCTGTCGATTATGCTCTTTCTGATCATGCACAGATGGCAGGTGTACATGATGGACATAAATGAATCCGGTGACCAGTCGGGCTTGAACTTGGGATCGTGACGAAGCGTTCCGTCCTCAGAGAGCATATCCTCGTCGGAATAGACCATATCGGTATCGGGATGGTCATTTAAGTAACGCACCATCTCAAGGAGCGAATAAGGCTCGAGAGTATCGTCATCATCCACAAGAGCAATGAACTCGCCCTTTGCGATTGAAAGAGCCGAGTTGGTATTCTCGGAGATCCTTCCGTTCTCACTTCTGTAAACAACATGGAAATTGTCGTACTTTGCCTCGTATTCGGACAGGGTTTCCTTTACCGAAGGAAAGCTCGAGTTATCATCGGAAACACAGACCTCGAAATTCTCATAGGTCTGGGACATACATGAATCGAGACAGGGCCTTAAGAATCTGTCCTCGATATTGTAAACGGGAATGATGAATGAAATAAGCGGTCTGTAAGACAGATCGTCAGGATGCTGCATCCCGGCTTCTCTCTGTCTTACAAGCTCATCATAGGGAACAGGCTTGATCTTACCTATACAGACAAGGAAAGCTTTCTTCACGCTGCTTCCGGTAAAGATCATCCTGAAAAAATGTCTTATCCTCAGAAAACCGAGTTTTATAACGACAAGAAGACCCTTTTGTTTAATTTTCTGTATCAGAAAGCGGATCATTTAGGGTAATACGAATCCTACTTTTTTATAAACTTTGCTGAGAGTCTTGTTTGCAACTCTCGATGCTCTCTCCGCACCGTCCTTGTATACGGACTCCAGGTATGCCTTGTCCTTCATGATCCTGGAAGCCTCTTCCCTGATGGGACGAAGGGTTTCGATGACAGCCTCACCGACAGCGGGCTTGAACACACCGTAGCCCTTTCCTTCGAATTCCTTTTCGATCTCTTCGAAGGTCTTGCCGGTAACGGTGGAATAGATATTCATAAGATTTGATACGCCGGGCTTTTCGGCCTTATCGAATCTTACGCACTTTTCTGTATCGGAATCGGTGACCGCACGCTTGAACTTGCGGGCGATCGTGTCGGGATCGTCCATAAGGAATACGCAACCCTCGGGAATGGATTTACTCATCTTGGAATCGGGGGTGGTAAGTCCGTAGATCCTTGCACCGGTCTTGGCGATATAGGGCTCGGGAATCTTGAACACATCTCCGTATACGGAATTGAAACGGATAGCGATGTTCCTGGTAAGCTCTACATGCTGCTTCTGGTCCTCTCCCACGGGAACGAAGTCCGGTCTGTAAAGAAGGATGTCGGAAGCCATGAGTGAAGGATATGCGAAAAGTCCGGCATTGATATTGTCCTTGTGCTTTTCGGACTTATCCTTGAACTGTGTCATTCTGGTGAGCTCACCGAACATAGTGTAGCACTGAAGCACCCATCCGAGCTGTGCATGTGCGGGAACCTGTGACTGGATGAAAAGAGTATTCTTTTCGGGATCGAGTCCGCATGCGATATACAGGGCAAGCTGCTCGAGAGTTCTTCTCCTGAGTTCTGCGGGCTCCTGTCTTACGGTAATGGTATGAAGATCTGCCATAAAGTAAAAGCAGTCGAATTCTTCACTTCTTGCGCCCCAGTTCTTGATCGCTCCGAGGTAATTGCCCAGATGAAGATCTCCGCTGGGCTGGATGCCCGAAAGCATTACCTTCTTTGCGGGCGCCTGTGACTGCTGTGTTTCGATTTCACTCATTTTGATTTCTCCGTTTATTTATTTCTTGAATCCGAGCTCGGCATGATGACGTTCCTTCTCTTCGTACATCTGCGCATCTGCCGCTTTGAGCAGATCCTCGGGATTCTTGATATTATCTTTGGGATAGAACGCGGTTCCGCAGCTTATACTGAGAGCCATGGGGAATGACTTGCCTGAGTTGAACTCTTCGAGATTTGATTTAAGAGCCATCATATAACTGTCGATCATTCTCGGATCGTCAACCTGCGGAACGATCACTACAAACTCATCTCCGCCGTATCTCGAAAGGAAGTTATGTCCCTGGGAGAATGACTTTCTGATGATCTCGGATACTTCCCTTAGGGCGACGTCACCCATGTCATGTCCGAGGTTATCGTTGATGAGTTTGAACTTATCCACATCCATAAGGATGAGCGTAAGTCTTTCTTCGGATTCGGGATGAATTCTTTCAAGCATATACTTATCGAGGCTGCCTCTGTTGTTGAGACCGGTGAGCGCATCGATCGATATTTCATCCCTGGATCTGTTGATGTAAAGGAGCAGCATGCTGATACTGGTAAGCGGCCAGATAAGGCTGATGCCGTACATCTGAAGCTGGATGACCGCACCCACGAAAGGAGCAACGACAAATCCCGCAAGTATCAGATACTCTCTCTTGGTGCTTGCAAGCTTCTCCTGAGTCCTCTTGTAAAGAACCCATAAGCTTATTCCCAGAAGATATCCCATGACAAGAAGCGCGATAGGATTGCTCAGGGGGCCTCTTACGTATCCGTTGGCTTCGGTGATATTAAATACCGCTCCCGTAAAAGGATTGATTATCATGAGCAAAAGAGTGATGCCGAAAGGAACATACACAGCCGCGATCCTGACATTCCTGGTACGCATTTTGCCGGTCACCCTGTAGTGAACATAAGCTCCCCAGGCAATGACCGAAAGTATCTGTGACAGATAATATGCCGTGACATCAAGATGCATATACAGATGAATATTGCTGCCGGGAGAATTTTCGATGCACCACTGGACCAGGTCGAAGAACAGTGTTGATGTAAGCAGGATAAAGGTCCATCTCATGAACCTTACATCCTGGGTATTGTCAAAGCTTGTTATGCACGTGAACAGAATGATGAGCATTACAGCCATCGCAAAGCAGTCCACGCCTATGTTGAATAAAATAAACTCCTGCATATTATTCTCCGTCAGCATCTACCATACATAGATATTATGCCAGATCCTGTAATAGCCTCCGCCGAGTCTTTCCGCCTGAATGACTATGTTACAGTTGGAAGCTCCTATGGTTTTCAGAGCGGAATCAAAATATCCCGTTCTGTAATTACCCTTTCCGTACTCACTCTCTATCGTCCTGTACAGCTCCACGGGTACCACATTGTAGAAACAGTGATCTCCCATTCCGCATGAAACCATCTGTATCTTGCAGTCCGCATAATAATCGGAGAGCGTGGTGAGCGCATCGCTTTCCTTTAATCCGAATACCGCAAGCTGCGAAGCGGCATTCGAGTGATCGACATTTGAAGTGTTATTGCCGGTTCCGTTATTTCCCGAAACATCCGCGGGATGCTCCGAATCATAATCGAGAGGTACCGTAGGATCGTTATTGATATACGGATCAAAGTAGGGATCGTATCCTTCGTATCCCGTTCCGGTACCGTCATCAGCAGTCTGTTCACCTGCATCGGCGGTCGCGGGTGATGAGCTTTCAAGGCCCCTGTACTGGGTTCCCCGGCAGGCCGGAAGATATATCGAAAGGCTCTTTCTTACATGTGTGCCGGCATAGTCTCCGTCAGTCCGGTTGAAATAGTCGTATGAAGGACTCTCCGAATCGTCCCAGGTGACATCCACATTGTAAAAACCGTCGCCGAGCTTAACAATATTCCAGGCATGGTCCTCGCCCGACGATCCCGCACAGTAATATGCCGGAATACCGAGCCTCTGGCAGATGTACTGGAATGCCCTTGCATACCCTGCGCAAACGCTCCTGCCCTGGACCAGTGCGGAATATGCGCTCTGATCCATAGAAGCTCCCGCATCATAAGTGACGGTCTGTATAAGAGCATCGTGCACATACTTTTCCCTGGAGTAATCATCGGGGAACTGTCTTGCGCCTTCTTCTATCGCGGTTGCGGCCGCATCGAACATCGCCCTGGCATTTTCCAGATCGTTGGCGATGGTGTAATAGCTGAGATCTATCTCCACGACCTTCTTATCTCCGGTGTATTTCACCGTATAAGCGGTCTGCACGTAAAAGAGTTCTGGATGATCTCCGAATACGGCCTCGAAAACATACTGTACGGCATCCGCCTTTACATCCGTGCATGGTGCAAAGGAAGAAACAAGATCACACGCATTGGCATAGATCTGTTTATACAGCGCCTGACCGTTCGAATCGAGCATTGCATAGTAAGGATATATTTCCGGATCAAACGCAAGGTCCGAACCGTCGGAACCTTTATCGATGCTTCCGGATACATCCTTGGCCTGCGCATCGCTGAGCTCGGTCTGTGTTCCTTCAACGGGGGTAAGTCCGCTTCTTCCGACCACATTGTCGGGAATAGTCGTGATCGTCCCGTTGTAAGGAGTATAGGGAATAAGATCGTTTACGGTTCCGGACTGCACGGGCAGTGCATCGGGATTTACTCCGGGAAGGATCTGGCTTTCGGCATCCGATCCGATGATACCGCCCTCTCCGTTTTCACCGTAAAGAGTCTTACTTATCTTGTCCGTAAAGGAAGGATTGAATGCACAGAACAGAACAAAAAGACAAAGGGCAGCTATGACGGCCGTAAGCCCGATACCAAGCTTTTTCAAAAAGCCCATGTCTTCCTCCTTTCACGGATGTGAATTCTGTACAAAAACCCATATCTATACATAGTTAAATATATCACAATTCATAACAATATTAAAGAAAAGATTCCGATTGAAATGGAGCGCTCCTGATGTTAAAATTTTGCGTGAAAAGTTTTGAGCAGGAGGTACTCCATGGAAACAGTAAAATGTATCAAAGAACGTCGCAGTGTACGTAAATTCGATGCTTCCAAAGAGATTTCCAAAGAGCTTATCGATTCCGTTATCGATACCGCCCGCTTTGCTCCCAGCTGGAAGAACACCCAGGTGACCCGTTATACGGTTCTTACCGGAGAAGCAAAGGACAAGCTGGCAGACTGCACCAACCTCTGGGCGAAGAACGGCGACATCATGAGAGGCGCTCCCATGGTGGTTGCTCTCAGCATCGTTGATAAGAGAAGCGGTTACGAAAGAGACGGCTCTCCTTCCACCCCTCTCGGCGACGGATGGCAGATGTTCGACGCAGGTATCGCATGTCAGAGTTTTTGTCTCGCAGCATTTGATGCGGGACTTTCAACCGTCATCATGGGTCTGTATGATGACAATGCCGCTGAAGTTATCGGCATTCCCGAAGGCCAGATACTTACCGCACTCGTTGCAGTCGGTTACGCAGCCGAAGCTCCCGAAGCTCCGAAGCGTAAAGAACTTTCCGATCTGGTCACATATAAGAGTTGATTCATTTGAGGACTGATATTTTTATCAGTCCTTTTTTTAGGAGGTATTATCATATATGAGACATCTGATGAGTCCGCTGGATTTTACAACCGAGGAGCTCGATGCCCTCTTCGACCTCGCCGCTGAGATTGAAAAAGATCCCGAAAGATTTGCACATGTCTGTGACGGACGGATACTCGCAACGGCTTTCTATGAGCCCAGCACGAGAACAAGACTTTCGTTCGAAGCCGCAATGCTGCGTCTGGGCGGAAAGGTCATAGGATTTTCCGATGCCGGATCGTCATCCGCGGCAAAGGGCGAGAGCGTATCCGATACCATCAAGGTAATCTCACAGTACGCCGACATCTGTGCAATGAGACATCCCAAGGAAGGTGCGGCATATGTAGCGGCTTCAAAATCCGAGATCCCCGTGATAAATGCGGGCGACGGCGGACACCAGCATCCCACGCAGACTCTTGCGGATCTGATGACGATAAGGAGCATGCACGGAAAGCTAGGCGGATTTAAGATCGGACTCTGCGGAGACCTTAAGTTCGGACGCACCGTACACTCGCTCATCAATGCACTTGTCAGATACGAGGGTATAAGCTTTGTCTTCATCTCGCCTCCCGAGCTCAAGGTTCCGGATTACATCACGGAAATGCTGAACGAGAAAAACATTCCTTACACGGAAGTCATCAAGCTCGAGGATGTCATCGCAGATCTCGATATGCTCTACATGACAAGAGTTCAGAAGGAAAGATTCTTCAACGAAGAGGACTATGTAAGACTGAAGGATTTCTACATCCTCACCAAGGATAAGATGAACCTTGCCGGAAAGGATATGCTCGTACTCCATCCCCTTCCCAGGGTAAACGAGATATCGGTGGAGGTCGACGAAGATCCGAGAGCATGCTACTTCAAGCAGGTCAAATACGGAATGTACGTAAGAATGGCTCTCATCATGACACTTTTAGGAATCAAGGCATAAAAAACGGAGGTAAGTTTTAATGCTTAACGTAGGAAAGATTGAAGAAGGCTTTGTCCTTGACCATATACAGGCCGGCAAATCAATGAGCATTTACGAGCATCTCGGGCTCGACAAGATGGATTGCACGGTTGCGATAATCAAGAATGCCCGTTCCAAGATAATGGGAAAGAAAGATATTCTGAAGGTTGAATGTGATATCGATACTCTCGATCTCGACGTTCTCGCTTTTATCGATCACAACATCACCATAAATGTCATCAAGGCCGGTGAGATAATAGAGAAAAGAAGTCTCAAGCTTCCCAAGGAAGTAAAGAATGTCATCAAATGCAGAAATCCCAGATGCATCACTTCCATCGAGCAGGAGCTTCCACACATCTTCTTTCTTGCGGATGAAGAAAAGGAAATCTACAGATGCAAGTACTGCGAAGAGAAGTTCTCACAGAAAGATAAGTTCTGAAATAACCGGATAAAGCAAAACTGCCGCATATGATATGCGGCAGTTTTTTGTATCAGCGTAACGGATCACGCTGTTTTTATATTCTTCCGTTACTTCTTCTTTGATGCGTTCTTCAGTTCTTCGAGAGCTTCGTAGTAATCATCCGAAATGATCGAAGGATTCGAGCGGATGATATTTCCGATGAAGAACTTCTTGACAGATCCCTTAAGCGTGGTAAAGGAAGCATGCTCCTTTATGACTGAAGTGTACTTTTCTCCGAGAGCCTTGATCTCTGCCATGATATCCTTAACAGAATCGGGAGTGAGTTTATCGGACACTTCACCGGCAGTCTTACGGATATACTCAAGCCTGCGGCTGACACCGGATCCGAACCTGTCGAAATGTTCGCCCATACTTCCCGTAAACTCGGAATACTTGGCAGTAACGGTATCCGTAAAGTCCCCGATGTTTTCCTTTACCGAATCGGTAAACGCATCAACCTTATCTTCGGCATCTTCAGCCATTAAGGCAATGATCACATCAAGACGCTTCTGCATAAGCTGCATTTCGTGACGTGCCTCTTCCATCTTTACAAGTATCGCACGAAGATCCATAGCGGCCTTGAACGAGATGATGAAGTCGATCACGGCAATACCCATCACGACCGCATCGGTCACGGTCAGCTGGGTTATGGTGAACATTTTCATAAGAGCGGTAACGGGCTTTTGAAGGATCCTGTTTACGACAAAGGTTGCCGCAAACCATCCGAGCGATGCGCCGAGGCAGATGTGCCCGTTCAGGTTAAACTTTTCCTGCGAATAATCCCAGTATCTGACCTTGAACAGATGCTGCATGAGTTCGCCGGTAACATATTCGAGAACGGTAGCGCAGATCATTCCCGAGAGACACTCCAGAAGGACATTTCCCTCAAAAGGTGCCGCCGCAACAAGCATAACGCATACTCCGCTTCCGTAGATGGGAAGGAAGGGACCTTTCATGAAACCTCTGTTGACAAGTTTTCTTTCTCTTATCGAACAATATACGGTTTCCCAGATGAAGCCTATCACGGAATAGATACAGAATATAAAGATCCATTCCACATACAGATACTTACCCATTTCTTTTCCTCTTATAAATTTACTGCCTGACATTTAAGTCAGGCAGCAGATCTTTACTCTTTATGCTGTGAACGATACAACAGCATCTTTGGGCTCGCGTGATTTCTCTATCTTCTCTGCATACAGGACAGGCCCTTCTCCGCCGTATTCAGGGAAGAATTCTTTTTTCACCGTGGCAGTGACCACAACCCAGTCCTTATCCTTTACAGGTTCCTGACCCTCACCGTATTTGCAAGCGTATCCGAGGAATGCCATATCCTGTGCACAGCATGTCATTGCCATTCTTCCGGGGATGAAATACCCTTTCGGAAAATCCGGAGGCGTCATGCACAGCGCCTGGAATACGATCTTCTTTCCGTCATATCTTTCAAGATGATCCATCGCATCGAGATAAAAGATCCCGTATGCATTGGTGTCGAGAACAAGCTCATCTGACTTGAGGTCGTAGGGAAGGTCTTCCTCAAAAATCTCATTGATCTCACCGTTTGCATCCTCGAAGACGATATCGGCGCTCTGATTGACCGCTTTGATATTTCTCCTGTATGCGGGAAGATCGTTCCTGACATTATCGCATCTGTTGAATACGATCATCTCGGAATTGCGAATCTGCTCCGCAAGAAGCGATTTCATATTGGTGTAATACACGGGGAATGTGGAAGCGTCGATAATGGTTATCTGCTGTGCAAGCTTCCAGTTATCCGGCATTTTGAAATCCTTGAAATTCCACATGCCGTTCCACTCGATTATTATGCGGTCGGGCTTGTAAGTCTTCTCGATCGCGGCAAGCTGCATGGGATTCATCTGTTCCTCATCTTCGATAAGGATCATATCCGTATTCGACTTCTTCATAAGCTCGGCCGAATACTCTTCCTCTCCCTCTTCGCAGAGAATGAGAAGTGTGTTTCCTTTTATACGGAAATAATCCTGTCCGAGTGTGAACTTGATAAACTCGGTCTTGCCCGCTTCAAGAAATCCGTTGATGATATAAACCTGTTTGGGTTTTCCTGCAAACATTTGAAACTCCTTAAGCAAAAAGCTCTTTCAGTTTATCTTCTTTAAGTTCGGAACCGATGACGCAGATCTTGCCGGTTACCTGAGGCTTTCCGGATCTTACATTTGTCTCTTCGGGAACATAATCATAGTAGATCCAGGTTCCGTCCTCAGCGGGAACCATACCCTTAGCCCTGAGAATGATTCCGTATTCACCGGAATCAAGAGCCTTAAGGATGGACTCTATACGCTCCTGGGTGAACTTGACGGGAGATTCGATTCCCCAGCTGGTAAAGATCTCATCTGCGTCATGTCCGTGATGATGGTGGTGATGATGCTCATGATCATCATCGTCGTGATGGTGGTGATGGCAACACTCGTGATCGTCGTCATCATCGTCGTGATGGTGATGGCAACACTCGTGATCGTCGTCATCGTCATCATCATCATGATGGTGGTGGCAGCACTCGTGATCGTCGTCATCGTCATCATCGTCATGATGGTGGTGGCAGCACTCGTGATCGTCGTCATCGTCATCATCGTCATGATGGTGGTGGCAACAGCACTCTTCATCATGATCATCATGATCGTGATGGTGGTGATGATGATGTTCGGGAGCCTCCTTGGCTTTCTCCATCATCTCGGCAAGAAGTGAGTCAATGCTGTCATTTCCCTCGATCGCATCGAGAACAGCCTTTGCATCAAGCTGATCGAGAGGAGTGGTGATGACTGTAGCCTTGGGATTGTGCTCCTTTACTATTGCTACGGCTTCCGCGATCTTCTCTGCGGATGCGGTATCGGTACGGCTTAAGATAACGGTTCCCGCATACTCGATCTGGTTGACGAAGAACTCACCGAAGTTCTTGGAATACATCCTGGCCTTGGATGCATCGACAACCGCAACAGCTGAATTGATCTTGACATCAAGTTCTCCCGCAACTCTCTCGATGGCCTTGAGAACATCCGAAAGCTTTCCCACGCCGGAGGGCTCGATAAGTATCCTCTCGGGAGAATAAGTATTTATAACTTCCTTAAGAGATGTTCCGAAATCTCCGACAAGCGAACAGCATATGCATCCCTGGCTCATCTCTTTGATCTCGATTCCCGACTCTTCAAGGAATCCGCCGTCTATTCCGATCTCACCGAATTCATTTTCGATAAGAACGGTCTTGGTCGCATCCACGGCATCCTTGAGAAGTTTTTTGATAAGTGTGGTCTTGCCTGCGCCTAAGAAGCCGCTGACAACGTCGATTCTGGTCATGACATATACCTCCGAAAAATCATAAAACCCGCAATGATTCCGGGAATGCATATCCCGGATCATGCGGAATTAATTTGTTTTTAAGCGAAACTGTAAGCCGGGTTCTGTCTTAAAGCAAAAGCTTCGGGACGATCATCTATCTAGTACGTACGTTGCCGCACGCATCAAGCGACCTACCTGAAAGACGGGCGGGCAGCCCTTAACCTTTCTGTTTGGTCTTGCTCCGGATGGGGTTTACACGACTTCGCATGTTACCATGCGAATGGTGGTCTCTTACACCGCCTTTTCACCCTTACCTGCCTGAAGCAGGCGGTTATTTTCTGTTGCACTGGCCCGGGAGTTTCCTCCGCCGGACGTTATCCGGCATCCTGCCCTGCGGAGCCCGGACTTTCCTCACGAGCATAAGCTCCCGCGATCGTCCGTTTCGCTCAAAATCAATTATACAACTGCTGTCAAATAGGAAAAAACGGATTACTTCATCGCATTGCTGCATTTTGCCCCTGTTTTTTACACGTTGAAACAAGATCCGCCTACGAACTCCCTGCAGATGGAGTTGTTGGGAAGGAATTCGCTGGGAAGAGAAAGGAAATAGTCAAGGAATTTCAGCAGTCTCTTCGCTTCGTAGTATGTGGGATCGTCCTTGTCGATGCTGAAAAGGAGCGGCTCCGCGAACTGCTTTAAAAGTGCAAGTTCGTATACCTGTGCAGAGTTGAACATCACATCGGCTTCTTCCTGGAACGGGAAGATGTTCTCCTCTTCTCCCCTTCTTACGGAATGCCACATGGAAAGAGTTCTCTTTGCATCCGATCCTCTGGTGCGGGCATCTCTTACAAGACGTCTTAAGAGTCTCGCATCAGTGGTGGGGATCCTGTTGTGCTCATCGATATTGATGGAAGTAAGTGCCGAGATATAGATCTTGAACTTACTGTCATCGGGAAGCGCGTAGCTCATCTTGGGATTGAGTCCGTGGATTCCCTCGATTACGAGAATGTCGTCTTTTTCAAGCTGCATGTAATTGCCGTGATATTCCCTCTGTCCGATCTTGAAATTGAATGTCGGAAGCTCGACTCTTTCGCCGGCGAGAAGCTTGAGCATGTCATCGTTGAAGCCCTTGGTATCGATAGCTTCGATGCACTCGAAATTGTAATCGCCGTTTTCGTCCCTCGGAGTATCCTCGCGGTTTACGAAATAATCATCAAGTCCGATAGCGTGGGGCTTTAATCCGAATGTTCTGAGCTGGATCGAAAGCCTGTGTGAGAAGCTCGTCTTTCCGGAGGATGAAGGTCCCGCGATCATTACGAACTTAACGCCCTTCCTGGATGCGATCTCTGCGGCAATCTCTGCGATTCTTCTTTCCTGCTCGGCTTCCTGGACAAGGATGAGATCCTCCATGCTTCCGGAGCAGATCCTCTCGTTAAGGTCGCCGACATTTTCGATTCCGACATATTCACACCACTTATGTGAACGCTGGAATGTATCAAAGAGCATTCTGCTCTCTTCATATTTGGGAACAACCGTGGGTGCACTCTTCTCGGGAAGTATGAGCATGAATCCGCCGTCATACTTGATGAGATCGAAATACTTTACATAGGATGCATTGGGAAGCATGTATCCGTAGTAATAATCCCTGTATCCGTCCATCTCATAGATATTTACATTGGAAGTTCTTCTGTACTTGAAGAGCTTGACCTTATCCTCCATGCCTCTCTTGGAGAAGATATCGAGTGCGTCATCGATGGGGTAGGATCTCTTCATATAAGGAGTACCCGCTTCAACGATCTCGAGCATGCGCTTCTTGATCTTCTCCGCATTCTCATCGGTACTGTCGATAAGTCCCTCCGTATTGATGAACAGTCCTCTCTTAACGGTAAAATCAGCCCTGCACTTGTTCGCTGTCTCTTCACCGAAAAGATCCCAGATGGATTTCATAAGGAGCATCGTAGCACTCCTTACATATGTAAGATGTCCGACATTATCCTTAAGAGTGAAGAACTTTACTTCACCGCTTCTGGTAACCTTCTTGAAAAGCTCTCTTATCTTGCCGTCAAGACTGATCGCTGCGATGGGCGAATCAAAATCCTTCTGGTAATCCTTGGCCACATCTTCCCATGTGGCATCGGGAGCATATTCCTTTTTTTCACCGTTAATGATAAGTGTGTACATAGATTCCCTCTCATTCTTTACTGATGCAAGATCTGATATTGCGGTTAAGCTCCATCAGTTCTCTTATCTCTTCCGTACGCTCATTATGTTCTCCGCTTTCGGAGATCAGTTTCTCAAGTATCCTTTCATAGGAACTCATCTCAGCATCCAGATAATCGGACAAGCCTCTGTTCTCTTTGATAAGATCCGAACCGTATCTGTCTTCGGGGGTTATCGAAGGATCGTCACCGTCTTCAGACTTTCCGGTGTATCTTATCCTCATCGGAAAATAATACTTTCCGGCATCGATGAGAACATTATTGCGCTTTATCTCAAAACCGTTTCGTCTCAGAAAATTCCTGAACTCCGGAATGTTCGACTGCGGCTGGACTATGAATTCGTCCATCTGCTTTATGCAGTCCATACCGTTTATCAGAATATCCCTGATAAGCATTCCGCCCATTCCGGCTATTACCGCGGTCTTAACGCTTCCGGGCTCAATTGCCGAGAACCCGTCTGAGATGATGAGACTGATCTTATCCGAAAGACCTGCTTTTTCAACATTTTCCCTTGCTCTTTCAAGAGGACCCGTGCGAAGGTCTGAGGCGATCACTTTGGGAGAGATTCCTCTCGATACCAGTTCGATAGCCATGAAACCGTGATCGCAGCCGATATCGGCGCATGCAAGTCCTTTCGGAACAAGTTCAAGTATGTTCTCTAATCTGTCAGAGAGCCTCATGTATCCTCCAGATAATCCTTGAGCTGCTTTGAGCGGCTGGGATGACGGAGCTTACGGAGAGCCTTCGCCTCGATCTGTCTGATCCTCTCACGGGTTACGTTGAATTCCTTTCCGACCTCTTCGAGAGTACGCTGTCTTCCGTCATCGAGACCGAAACGGAGTCTGAGTACTTTCTTTTCCCTGTCGGTAAGTGAATCGAGAACCTTGTCGAGCTGCTCTCTGAGAAGCATCTGTGTTGCTGCCTCTGCGGGTGCGGGAACATTGTCGTCCTCGATGAAATCTCCGAGATGTGAATCTTCCTCTTCACCGATGGGAGTCTCGAGCGATACAGGCTCCTGGGAGATCTTGAGGATCTCACGTACCTTCTCCTCGGGAATGTTCATCTCAGCTGCGATCTCCTCGGGGCTGGGCTCTCTTCCGAGAGTCTGGAGGAGCTGGCGGCTTACACGGATGAGCTTGTTAATGGTCTCAACCATGTGAACGGGGATACGGATGGTACGTGCCTGGTCGGCAATTGCTCTGGTGATCGCCTGTCTGATCCACCATGTTGCATATGTCGAGAATTTATATCCCTTGCGGTAATCGAACTTTTCAACAGCCTTGATGAGTCCGAGGTTACCTTCCTGGATCAGGTCAAGGAAGAGCATTCCTCTTCCGACATATCTCTTTGCGATGGAAACAACGAGTCTGAGATTAGCCTCTGCAAGAGCATTCTTGGCTTCCTCGTCTCCCTTTTCCATTCTCTTTGCAAGCTTGATCTCTTCCTCTGCGGTAAGAAGGGGAACCTTACCGATCTCCTTGAGATACATACGGACGGGATCCTCAATGCTTACGCCTTCGACAAGAGCATCGATATCGATCCTGTCTACGGCATCCTCATCGGCATCAACAAGATCCTCGGGGCTGGGTCCGTCAAGCTCAAACTCATCGGGAGGAAGATCCGATCCGCCGGGGCCGTCATCGGGGAAAAGAATGATTATTCCCTTGGCTGAAAGATTCTCAATAACCTTATCAACCATCCTGTCAATAAGTTCATCATCATCGGTAACCTTGGTTACGGCATCATTGATCTTGTCGTAATCAAGTCCCTTGTTCTTTTTGCAATGCTTAACCAAAGCCGCAGTGATCTCCTGGACCTTATCGTCGAAGGACATCTCTTCGGAATCATTAATAACTATGGGCTCTTCAACAGCCTGCTTGCCCTTATTCTTATCCTTGCCCTTTGCAGGCTTGGTTTCGGGAACAGCCTTACTCTTTGCCTTGGGTTCAGCCTTTGCCTTGGGTTCAGCCTTTGCCTTGGGTTCTGCCTTTACCTTGTCCTTAGCCTTGCTCTTAGGTTCTGCCTTGGGTGCGGGCTTGGTCTTCACATTCTTTGCATCAGCCTTCCCCTGTGCGGGCTTGGTCTTTACATTCTTTGCATCAGCCTTCTTAGGTGCAGGCTTTGCGGCCTTCCCCTGTGCTGCCTTTGCTGCGGGCTTTGCTGCCTTCTTAGCAGGTGCCTTTGCTGCGGGCTTTGCGCTCTTCTTAGGTGCTGCCTTTGCTGCAGGCTTTGCAGTCTTCTTAGCGGGTGCCTTTGCTACGGGCTTTGCAGTCTTCTTAGCGGGTGCCTTTGCCACAGGCTTTGCTGCCTTCTTAGGTGCTGCCTTTGCTGCGGGCTTTGCGCTCTTCTTAGGTGCTGCCTTTGCTGCGGGCTTTGCTGCCTTCTTAGCGGGGGCCTTTGCTACAGGCTTTGCTGCCTTCTTAGGTGCTGCCTTTGCTGCGGGCTTTGCAGTCTTCTTAGCGGGTGCCTTTGCTACGGGCTTTGCGCTCTTTTTGGGTGCCGCCTTTGCTGCGGGCTTTGCGCTCTTTTTGGGTGCTGCCTTTGCTGCGGGCTTTGCTGCCTTCTTAGGTGCTGCCTTTGCTGCGGGCTTTGCTGCCTTCTTAGGTGCTGCTTTTGCTGCGGGCTTTGCGCTCTTTTTAGGTGCTGCCTTTGCTGCGGGCTTTGCACTCTTTACAGGCTTTGCCGCTGCCTTCTTTGCTGCGGCCTTTGCAGCAGCCTTTTTAACATTTTTCTTTTCTTCCTTCTTAGCCATCTGGTTTATTCCTCCTCGTCTGTGATACGTAATTTTTCCTGTTTAAGTCTGTCTATCTCTATCCTGCAGTTAAAGACCTTAAGTTCCTTTTCCGGATCGTCCGTCGTCATCAGAAGATCGCATTTTCTTTCCATGACTTTAATGATCAGATCCTTCAGCATTGCCATCCGCTTTTCCGGAGTATCTATATCCGGTGCGGAATTCTGCAGGATACCCGTTGCATCTTTGATGAGTTCCTCATCTTCAAAGCCTGCAAGAAGCTTCTGCGTATCGAACTCTCCCGCCTCCAGCATCTCATATGCTTTCACGGCAACTTCCCTGCACGATCCGGGTGAGAAATCATCGGCCTTGAGATATTTTTTCACCACCTTGAAGATCGCGGGTTCATCCGTCATCCATGTCAGGAGCGAGCTTTCCGCGGGCGTCCAATCGCTTTCCTTTTTCCTGCCGGAAGGCTTCTTTGGCGGTGAATATACCGTCTTGCCGGCAGATCCCTTGGAAGCATATTCCGGGGGTCTCGTCTCTTCCAAAAGCTTAGATACTTCGGAAGCCGGAATGCCGAACCTGCTCACTATAGAGCCGGCGTAGGAATTCATCCTTACCTCGTCGCCTCCGAACATCCACAGATTCTCTACGATCTCGCGTTTGCATCTGTATTGTTCTTCGGGATCCGACAGGTCGTATCTTTCCTTTACCCTGTCTTCTATATAAAGGAATCCGTTCTCCGCTTCTTCGATGCGCTTTTCGAATTCCTCAGGTCCGTTCTTGTTAAGGAATTCATCCGGATCCTTGCATGGCTTAATGCTTATCCTCTTCGGTGTGATGCCGACGTTCGTAAGCATCCTTACCGCCTTGAGAGCCGCTTTTTCTCCGGCTTCATCCATATCGTATGCGAGGTAAACATCGCGCCTGTCCCTTTTGATCATCGCCGCCTGTTCTTCGGTAAATGCCGTTCCCAGGGAAGCTATCGCAGAATCGAATCCCGCCTGGTGCATCGATATGACATCCATATATCCTTCACAGAGGATGTAATATTTCTTGCGCGATCTCTTGGCGAAATTGTATCCGTAGAGATTTCTTCTTTTATCGAAGATGGGAGTCTCGGATGTGTTAAGGTACTTCGGTTCGCCGCTTCCGAGAACTCTTCCGCCGAAACCGATGACCTTCTTATCCGGGGTTATTATCGGGAACATCACTCTTCCGAAAAAAGCGGAGCTCATTCCGTACTTTTCATGGTTCGTCGCCATTCCCGAGGCGATGATCAGTTCGTCGGAATAACCCTTCTGCCTGAGATGCTCCACAACCTCACGTCCGTTGTTGCCCGCAAACCCGAGTCCGAAATGTCTTATCGTCTCGTCGGTAAGACCTCTGTCTTTAAAATATGCCAGGCCACTTTCACCGTGCGGAGAACTTAAGTTGTTCATGAAAAAGAGAGCGGCGTCCGAATTGATCGCTTTCAGAAGATCGGATCTCTGTCTTCTTTCCTTGTCCGCAGGGGAATCCTCTGATTCCTTTACCTCCATGCCCGCACGCTCGGCCAGGATCTTAACCGCTTCCTGAAAGGATACGTTCTCATACTTCATGACGAAGCTTATGACATTTCCTCCCTCGCCGCATCCGAAGCAATGGAACATCTGCTTGGGCGGATAGACCGAGAACGACGGAGTCTTTTCATTATGGAAAGGACACAGTCCCCAGTAATTATTCCCTTTTTTCTTGAGAGGCACGTAACTTCCCACGACATCGAGGATGTCATTGCGGGATCTTACTTCCTCCACGAATTCATCCGTAAAATACATTTATCAGATCATCTCCCATGATTTGGGAACAAAGAGGTCATTGTATGTAAGGATTGCGAATCTGTCTGTCATGGCACCGACGTAATCGCACACAGCCCTTTCCGGAGCTTCACCCTCATCGATCATCAGTCTGTTTTCCGCAGGCAGCTTGTCCAGATGGTGCATGTAATAATCGTAGAGCGTTATTACCAGAGTTTCGGCCTTGCCTTCTTCTGACTTGATATCGGGGTTCGTATAAACCCTTTCAAACATGAACTGCCTGATCTCCTTCATGGCATCCATCACGCCGTCACTCATGCAGATATCATTCTTTTCCTTGCTGTTCGTGATGATGTCGTGCATAAAGGTATCGAGCCTGTCACCGGGAGTCGATCCGAGGACATCCCTTATCGAAGCGGGAACGTCCATTTCGGTAAGAACCCCGCCCCTTACCGCATCATCCATATCGTGATGGATATATGCGATCTTGTCGGATAATCTCACGACCTTGCCCTCAAGCGTTGAAGGCATCCTGGAGGTCTGGTGATTCAGTATTCCGTCCCTGACTTCCCAGGTAAGATTGAGGCCTTTGCCGTCCTTTTCAAGCTTTTCGACGGTTCTTACGCTCTGCTCGTTGTGTTTAAAGCCTAAGGGACAAACGGAATTGAGAGCTCTTTCTCCGGCATGTCCGAAGGGAGTATGACCGAGATCATGGCCCAGTGCTATTGCCTCGGTGAGGTCCTCGTTCAACCTGAGCGCCTTGGAGATCGTGCGGGCTATCTGTGAAACCTCGAGAGTATGGGTAAGCCTGGTCCTGTAGTGGTCGCCCTCGGGGATCAGATAAACCTGGGTCTTATCCTTAAGCCTTCTGAATGCCTTGCAGTGGACTATCCTGTCACGGTCCCTCTGGTAAACGGGTCTTATGTCACACTGGGGCTCATCCGTGTCGCGTCCTTTTGAATTTTTGGAAAGTGATGCGTAAGGGCTTAAGATCTGCTCTTCGCGATCCTCAAGCATTTCTCTGATGGTCATAGTTTTCTCCTGTAAAAACAGTCACCGTATGTATATACCCCATTAATTAAGAAATCCCTCTCTTTTTTCATAAAAATTTTACGAAAATCTCAAAAGTCTCAAAAAGCCTGCTTTTCTACCGTGAGTTGTTCTACCGCAGGTATAATATGGATGATTCAGGGGTTTTCCTATGTTAAAATACAAATCAATTCGAAAAAAGAGACAATAACGGAGAAATTTCTTGAACAAAGATCCAAAACTCAAAAAAACCGATATTGAAAAGCTAAAGAGTCTCGGAATAGAGGAATCCGGGGTTCTGTTATCAAGCCCCATAGATCTTTCCTTTTCGGGAGAATATATCGAGGGCTTTATAGCCGTCACCACTGACAAGGTAGTCGTCTGCACAAAAGAGCTCCCCGAAGGACATCTGAATCTTTTTAACGGGGTGCCCGTACCCGAAAACCTGCCGGACGAAGAGGCGGCCATAACGGATACATACGTTTACGAAATAAGTGAGCTGGCCCACCTGCGCCTCGATACCTACATAGGTTCAAATGTCCTTTCGGCTTCCTACAAAGGAGTTCCCACGCACCTTGCGGCATTCACCAACAGGTATTCATCCGGAATGAATGTCCTCTTCCGCAAGCTCAAGGGCTTCCTTAAGGGTGAAGAGATCACGCAGGATGAAGAAAGCCCCGATGACGGTGCCGAAGAGACAGAAGAAAAGAAGAAAAAGAGCAAGCGCTCCATCTTCTTCAGAACCCTGAGATACTTTCTTAAATACAAGTTCGGGCTGTTCATTCTTTTCATTACATATCTGACCTCAGCAGCACTCAGCATTGCGTGGCCGTACCTGACGGGTAAGGTCCTCTTTGACCATGTCCTCGAAAAGGACGAAGTATTCCTCGCACGCTTCGGACTGGGCGGCAGATACATCCTTGCTCTGGGAATGGTCGCCCTTACGATGATCGGCGTAAAGGTCATTCAGTCGGTCTCAAACTATTTCCAGGTATTCTGCATGGCGAAGGTCGCAGCCTACACCGTCAGGGATATCAAGACCGATGTCTTCGATTCGATGAGCAGGCTTTCCCTTAACTTCTTCGTAAACAAACAGACCGGCGGTCTGATGACAAGAGTCCTGAGTGATTCCGAAAGAGTAAGGGAATTCTTCATAGACGGAATCCCGATGGTATTCGTTCACGGAATAACGATCATCGTCACGTTTACCGTCATGTACAGGCTGAACTGGAAGATGGCACTCATAGCATGCATTCTCCTTCCTCTTCTGGTCTTCATGACAGTCAAGCTCCGCCCCGGACTCTGGAATCTTTCCGGCAAAAGACACCGTGCCGAGAAAGCCGTTACCGCCAAGGCCAACGACAATCTCACCGGAGCACGTGTGGTAAAGGCATTCGGACAGCAGGAAAACGAGATCGTAAAGTTTGTCCACCCCAGCGAGAATCTCCGTGATGCCGAGATCAACATAGTAAGACTCAGAAACAAATTCGCGATCCTCTACAACATGGTTCAGGAGGTTTCAAGCATCTGGATCTGGATCGTCGGCGTATTCTTTGTAATGAAGACCCATGAGATCGAGCTCGGCGTACTCATCACCTTCGTAGGATATGTAATGCAGCTGAACGGTCCCATGAATTCCTTTTCCTGGATATTCAGGATGTGGGCCGAAAGCATAAACTCAGCGGAAAGGCTCTTTGAGATCATAGATGCGATCCCGGAGATCCGCGAAAAGGAAAACCCTGTAAGGCTGACGCAGCCCAGGGGCGAGATCGAACTTGATAATGTGACCTTCGGATACAGGATAGGACGTCCCGTTCTCAAGAACATAAACCTTAAGGTAAAGGAAGGAGAAATGCTCGGCATAGTCGGAAGATCCGGTGCCGGCAAATCCACTCTCGTCAACCTGATATCCAGACTCTACGATGTAAACGAAGGATCGATCAGCATCGACGGAACCTGTGTCAAGGACCTTGCGCTCTCAGACCTCAGAAGAAACGTTGCGATGGTATCACAGGATACATACATCTTCATGGGATCCGTTGCAAAGAACATCGCATACGGAAATGAAAACGCAAGCAAGGCCGACATCATCAGGGCCGCAAAGCTTGCAAGCGCACACGAATTCATTTCAAAACTTCCCGACGGATACGACACTGTCATAGGTGCATCCGGCAAGGACTTATCGGGCGGCGAAAAGCAGCGTATATCGATCGCAAGAGCGATCCTCGCAGATCCCAAGATACTGATACTCGACGAAGCTACCGCAAGCGTTGATACCGAAACGGAAAAAGCGATACAGCATTCTCTAAAGTATCTTGTCAAAGGAAGAACAACACTTTCCATCGCACACAGACTCTCAACCCTTAAGGATGCCGACAGGCTGATCGTTATCGACGGCGGCAGGATCGTTGAAGAAGGAACCTGGGACGAACTGTACGCACGTGAAGACGGAATCTTCCATAACCTCTTAGACCTTCAGAACAAATCGCTGCAGCGTAAAAGCGAAAGCTTTTAAAACAGACCTTCCTGTGTTACCAAGGAGAACAAAATGTCAGACAACACTCTCAACATATTTGAACAAAAAGCGGAAGAAATGACCGCAACACGTATCATCCCCGTGAGTGCCGTATTCACACGTACGGACGGAGGATTTGTAAGCCTCGATCTTGACGGCAAACATTACGACAGGGTAAGGATCATAAGACTCTTTCCTTTTTCGGATGCAAACAGATTTCTCTCTGTAAGGGAATATGAAGGCGACGGAAAAGAGATAGGCATCATCGAAGACCTTGATGCAATGTCCGGAGAAACGAAAGAGGTCATCTCCGATCAGCTTACTCTATGCTATTTCACTCCCGTCATCAGCAGGATCTACAGCATCAAGGACGAATACGGCTATGCTTATTTCCACGTTATGACGGACAAGGGCGAATGCAGATTCGCGATCAACATGGGATCGAATGCCGTTAGCAAACTCTCCGACACAAGACTGGTCATTGTCGACGTCGATGAGAACCGCTTCGAGATACGGGATGTCGATGCGCTTTCGCAGAAGGAAAAGAGAATGCTCGATCTCTTCCTGTAACAGTTCAAAGATCATGAGGACCTGAAATGATTTTAAGATACGACATTCCGCAAAACGCAGAAAGCTTGGTGGAGCTTTCGGAAGGTGAAAAAATCTACTACGCCGTTCCGATCGACATCGATGAAAAAGGAAACTGGACAGACGATTCCTATTTTGTCGTGACCACCTCAAAGCTCTTCATCATCCGCGGAAAAAAGAAAACGATAATAAATATCGCAGACCTTGACAAAGCCACCGCCGAACCCGGCATAGGAGGAGGAATCCTCACGGTCAGACAGGGTGATTCTCACAAGGTACTCGCTCACTATTCTTCCAGGCATCTCGGAAGATACGCTTACGTTGCGCGTGGTATCAACATCCTGATCTCCGGAAGGTTCGAAGAAGTCATCAGCAACGAATACGAAAAGACCTGTCCCATATGCGGAAGGGCGATCCCCGGAACAAAACGCTGCCCCAAGTGCTCGGGCGAGGGCGGTTTCTTAAGTATGTTCGTGAAGATGGCCGGGCCCTACAAAAAGGACTTTCTCGGTGTCTTCCTGATCATGGTATTGGTGGCAGTGACAACGCTGTTAAATCCCGAAGTACAAAAGCACCTCATCAACGATGTACTCAGCGGAAACGGCAGCCTTAAGACCGCATATGCTCTTCTTGCACTGATGTTCACCTTCAGTGCATCGATCGTTGTCCTTAACATAATGAAGAGCAACGCATCGGCAAGGCTCGGTTCCAAGATCGCGGCGGACTTAAGAAGACAGCTTTTTGAAAAATACCAGAAGCTCCCCTTAAGCTTTATCGGTGACAGAAGGCCCGGCGAGCTGCTGAACAGGATCACCCAGGATACAAGGTTCATCAGTGACTTCATGGCCGATGTATTCTGCAACCTGTTTGCGATCCTCTTCATCTTCATCTGGGACATCGTATTCATGATGGTGCTGAACATTAAGCTTGCACTGCTCACCTTCATCCTGGTTCCGTTCGTATCGGCACTTATGATCACGTTCAGGAAAACCATAGGCCGCATCTTCCATCTCCAGTACAAGAAAAATGACGACGTAGCCAGTGAGCTTCAGGACGTCATCTCGGGAATGAGAGTCGTCAAGACATACGGTAAGGAAAAGGACGAATCGGAAAGATTTAAGTCTGTCTCCGGAATCTTTGCAGATATCCAGAAAAAGAACGAACGTTTCTGGGCAATGTTTGATTTTCTCGTAAACGTTCTTATGGGAATGGGGCTTGTCATAGTCGTTTATTTCGGTGGACTTGATGTCTTCAACTATAAGATGACACCCGGTGAGCTCTATCAGTTCATTGCTTACACTCTCCTCCTCTTCCAGTACATAGGATGGCTCGGAAGACTTCCCAGAGAGATATCCAGACTCACGAGCAGCCTCGAGAGAATATACGATGTCCTCGCACAGGACGTACCCGAAGAGTCTGATACCGTCAAGGATATCGATATAAAAGGCGAGATCACATTCGATCATGCAACATTCGGATACAAATCATACCGTCCCGTTCTTGAAGACATCAATGCGGTGGTAAAACCCGGAGAAATGATCGGAATAGTCGGCGCCTCCGGAACGGGAAAGTCAACACTCATCAACCTGCTCATGAGACTGTATGAAACCGATGACGGAAGGATCCTCGTAGACGGAACCGATATGAAGGACATCAGCAGGAAGTCATACCACTCCCAGCTCGGTGTCGTTCTTCAGGAGACATTCCTTTTCTCGGGAACGATCATAGACAACATCAGATTCTCAAAGCCCGATGCCACGACAGAAGAAATAATAAGAGCTGCCAAGCTTGCAAACGCACACGACTTCATCTGTGCACTTCCGGACGGATACAATACATATGTAGGCGAAAAGGGATATACCCTTTCCGGCGGAGAACGCCAGAGAATAGCGATCGCGAGAGCCATACTTCCCGACCCTCGGATCCTGATACTCGATGAAGCAACCGCAAGCCTTGATACCGAGAGCGAGTTCATGATCCAGAAAGCACTGGAGAGACTCACAAAGGGAAAGACGACATTCGCGATAGCGCACAGACTGTCCACTCTCAAGAATGCCGACAGGATAATGGTAATAGACGGCCATCACATTGCGGAGATCGGAACGCATTCCGAACTTCTCGAAAGAAAAGGCATCTATTACAATCTCTATACGGCACAGATACAGACTTAAATACAAAGAGCCCCGCTCATTTGAGCGGGGCTTTATGACAGTCGAATACTTATCTTTCAAAAATTCATCAGATTTGCTTATCCTTCTCAGAGCATAAGTTCACTGACGGCAAAAATCACTGCTTTCCCGGATATGATCACCCTGTCACCCTTAAGCTCGCAGACAAGTTCACCTCCCCGGTCAGATGCCTGATACGCTTTGAGAGAGCTTTTGCCGAGACGCTCTGTCCAATAAGGTGTTATCATACAGTGCACGGAACCTGTGACCGGATCCTCGGGAATACTCAGTTCGGGCACGAAGAAACGTGAAACGCAGTCATAGTCTTTCCCGGGAGCGGTAACGCCGACGCCCATACCTTTAAGCTGTTTTACTTTTTCTATGTCAGGCTTCATATTGCGGATGATATCTTCATCTTCATATACCAGAAGCAGATCACGGTCTAAGTAAGCCTCTTTGGGAGTCGCTCCCATTGCAGCCGCCATCTCATCCGTAACAGGCACTTCGTTAAGACTGTAAGCGGGGAAATCCATTTCTATACGTTCCCCTCTTCTCACACAGAATAAGTCTCCGCTCATTGTGTGGAACACAATTCCGTCGGCATCCTTTTCATAAAAGTTAAACAACACATATGCGGTCGCAAGAGTGGCATGTCCGCAAAGATTGATCTCATCACCCGGAGTAAACCATCTCAGATCGTATCCTTCACCAGCTTTAACGGTAAATGCAGTTTCCGAGAAATTATTTTCCCTTGCTATATCCATCATCATTTTATCGGGCAGCCATTCATCAAGAACGCATACCGCTGCCTGATTTCCATGGAATAACGTATCCGTGAATGCGTCTGCAATGTATTGTTTCATAACAATCTCTCCTTAAATCTCTTCTATGATCGAAGTTCCCTCTTCGCCCGAAGTCCACTTCCACTTCTCATAGAATCTCAGCTTTCCGTTTTCCGTTTGAGGCACCGAGTCACACATTCCGGTTTTCATTTCGCCCGCGCTGTTCACGTGCTGATAATTGAAATGAAGTTTACGGTCAGCATCGATCAGACCCGTTAAAAATCCTTTGACTATACTTCCTCCCGAATACTCTGCCCAAATAACGTTCTCTTTTTGATGATACGCAAATACCGTCATATCGGATACTTCACCGGATTCAGAATTCTCTACTACGGTAAAGAACTTCCCGTCAAGTGAAAACCCTTCTTCGTCATCGGAAAAAAGTGTAAATCCTTTTTCGTATGCCTTCTTAAGGTTGGCATCCCAATTAGTTTCACGAAGTTTCTTTTCTCTCGAGGTACTGTCAAATACGACAAACTCCGTCTTCTTTACCCGTCCGAAAAGCCTGTCTCCGATCATCACTCTTTTCATACTTTCAAGGAATCCGAACTTCTCAAGTCTGTCCGCGGGATTTCCCGCAGAACAGAGTATCATTCCTTTATCAAGCGTTTTCATGGTTTTGTCCCCGTATGCAAAACCGTAAGACCACACACGGTCAAACCATCCTACTACTTTTGCGGGAGCTTCGGTCCAGAAAACAGGATAAATGAATACGATAACATCCGATGAGTTAATCTTCTCATGTTCCGCCAGAACATCTTCCGCAATATCATCTGTATCAAGATAATTTGCATCTCTTTGGTATTCCTTTTCAGTCATATCGGAAGAAAAATTCATCTTGTATAGATCCGATAGAATATATTCATTTCCTGAATCAATGATTCCATTGATAAAAGCATCCCGAATATTTCTTGTAAATGAATCTTCTGACGGATGACAGTAAACTATAAATGCTTTCATTTCATCTCCATAACTCTTTCCTTTTAGCAGCTTAAATTGCGAGTTATCTTTCTAAGCCATATTGAAATACTGTGCTATCTTGTTTGTCATCTCTATAGGAGAGCTTATGTCTTTTCTTGAAAAACTCTGAAGGCCATAACCCTGAGCATCCTCATAGAATGCAGCAATGGCAGAGGCTCTTCTTATTTCTATCCTTCGATTCTTTTCTTCATCAGAAATGCCTTCTGTATTCATGATAGCCGTCAGCATTCCATTATGATCGCCTCTCCCAAAGAAATCCTTCTCACATATTTCTCTGTCTACGGTAAGATACACTATATGATCGCGATTGGCCACTGACAACAGATATTTTATATCCATCATCCCCTCAAACAGCACAAGATCATGCTCTTTTGAAAGTCTGTTTAAATCTTCTATTATCATCGGTGTCTGCTCTGATATTACACCTCTTTCCCAATCCACCATCTCATCTAATGACCAGTCCCAAAAGGACGAGGCATCCATTGTCATATATTTGTGTTTTGCTTTGTCAGCATGCTTATAGTAATCAAATCGTCTTTCATCACCACTTAGCAGAAACATATTGTATCTCTGAGTTAACATCTTTGTGACTGTTGTCTTTCCTGCACAAGGGCATCCCAATATAAAGAACACATTCCTGTTCATTTCACTAATCTCCAAGTGTTAGTACGATATTTTCAAAGATATAATTCCGAGATAAAAGATTATCCTTCATGATTTTCAAGTAGCAAAACCTCACGGCATTTGGTGATAGCTTCGCCTGCGACAATTCTTTTTTCTACAATATCTCTTACCTCGGCACACCAAGCATTGGTTTTAGCTATACCAGAACATAGGTCATTTATAATGTAATCACATTCTGTCAGAGCATCCGTATACTGTTCATCTGACAGTTCTCCTGTTGCATAAGCCTGATCCAATTCATCGCGGTCATCAATTTTGACATCACCCTCAGGAGTAAAAATCACATCAAGATATTTATCTATAAAAACAGCTATACCATCTTTGTCATATTCAATCCCATCTATGATATCTACATACCAGATAGATGGATGATATTTACCGCAAAAATTCTTTGGATAATTTACTCTTTCTTTATCGTGGGTACCATCAGGAAAATACTTTACTGTAATAACTCTTTTAGTATTATCCGGAATCAGTTCCAACCAGGTCATCCCTTCTCCTGTAACCTGTATTCTCCCAGCCTTTGGAGCCTCCCAGTAATTTGCTTCTCCATCAGTAAATCTGATGAGACAAGCCATACCATGAAAGAATTCACAATCAATTCTCATCTGATAATACGGATAGTACTGAAAACCCCATCCATCCCTGTTTAGTCTTTTGTGCTTCATATCAATGCCCCATAGTACATTAAATTCAAATTTATCAAACTATTCCCTGTTGTTCTTTTTCACTTCGTCCATCTCCGCTATCAATTCTTCTAACGGACGATATTCTCCGCCCCACCATTCAAAAACATGCATACCTTCATCTTCAAGAACCGATTCCGTAAGCTTCATAGTGATTCCAAGTTGCTTTAGAAGTCCTTCGCGATCAACTGCCTGATAATCAAACGGAAGTAATTTGCAAAATTCTTTGTACGATACTCCACAAACCACATTATGTACACCAAGCGAGGCGATAGCGCCAAGACATCTCTCACAAGGAGCGCAACTGGTATACAATACGGACTTTTCCAGTATTTCATCAGAATACTTATTTGCACATTTATGTACAAGATTGAACTCAGCGTGCCCAAATATCCTATTTTCGTAATCTGCTGTGTTTTCGGCTTCTTCCAATATTTTACCATCGCAAACTAATACAGCACCAAAGGTATCATACCCTTTCTTACCTGCACTGATTGCCAATTCGTAGCATCTTTTCATAAAACGTTCATCATTATTATCCAACGATTTTTCCTCCCCAATCCGGAGTTTATCAAACTATCTTATCCTTATAAAACTCATTTTCTTTTAGCATTTCTTTGATAGACGAAAATTCACACTCACATAATTTTTCACACAAAGCCAAAACTTCATCATTTAAAAAGTTTTCTACTTCATATCTTCTGATGCCCTCTTGAAGATGGAACAGAAAAACAACGCCTTTTTCAGTCAGATATTCATTCCAATATTCTATTTCCAAAAAGCGTGTGATAAAATCCTCCCATACTCCTGCCATCTCCTTTGAAAAAGAAACTCCATAATCATCTCCGAATCTTTCTATGGCGAAGCCCTTTTCTTCAAGACTATAAATTTCGTCGCCTATTCCCATAACATATGAATAGTACATGCATTTTCCTCCATATAGTATTGCACCAAATTTCGATTTGTCATCCCACATTGTATTCCGATATAACTTACTATCACATTATCCCGACAAACGGGATTTATCATTTCCCTTTTCTGACATAGATCAGCAAGAAATTAAGGATATCATACAACCCTTTATCCAAAAACTCCTTATCTCTTACACCATATTCATGTCCCGATTCAAACCATTCCTGCCATGCTATGTCATAACACTCTGCTTCCTTGACCTCAATCCTGCAGCAGTCGCCGCATTCTTTGTTTAACAGGTTCTCCCACCATTCGGCGGTTTTAAAGAGTTCGGAATCATCGCCTTCGGCCCAGGTTTCAAACAACTGTTTTATCTCGCCCTGCGGTTGTTCTTTTAATCCCGGAATAGCAATCATCACATAACCGGTCTCCTTGACAAACGGCAGGATTTTATCCGCAAATACGCCTTCCTTGCATCCAAAATAGTGATAAGAATCCACGCTGACAATGCTATCGAAATAATCCTCGGCAAAAGGCATATCCGTTGCATCACCATGAATCGGTATAATCTTGTCCACCAGCCCATTGGCTGTTATTCTTTTATAGTTTTCAGTTGCAGGAATCCAAAGATCAAGCGCATAAACGTGCTTAGCATCTGTTTCATTGGCAATAAAAAGCGATGTTAACGCAAATCCACATCCCAAATCCAAAGTGCGATCAAATCGTACGTCCTCCGGACTTCTGCGGATCAGTTCGTCCAGCAGCCTGAATGAATTAGGTCCCATCAAATAATCCTTTGTGAAGTACTTTTTGTATTTTTCAATACTGCTCATTCTGTTCTCCTTTTCCGTAACACATCAAAACGATCAATATTGTCAGCATCACCTAATAAAATCGGATTAGACTTTAATAAATGGCGGCCTACCAACTATAGACCATGAAAAAGAGCAAGTCGCCCTGATAGTTATTCGCCTCTTACAGTTCTTATTTATCACTGCCGCGGCTCCTTGCAGACCTGCTGTCAAGGTATACGATCAATCCGGCTGCCAGTAGGCTGACTACCAGCATGAGGACCTTTGCCGCTCCCGCAAATAGTCTGTTGGCCTTTCCTTCAGCCTTTTTGATCTCATCGTGTCTGACATTGGCATAATATAACATAAGATCTTCATCGGCTCCGATTTCTTTCGCAAGAGCGATTCCTTTGGACCCTGTATACATTTTGCCCCAAAGCAATTCCTGCATATCATCGACATACAAATTGATCCGGTCATCCACAGGATCTTTTTCAAAACGATCAAAAACGCATGTGGGAATGAAGGCCAGGACCTTTTCTCCATTTTTCAGAGTAAGCAGGTAGTAATGAACGCTGTATCCGAATTTCTCGTTGATGGGATCGCCGTTAACAATATAATTCTCCATCGTCGTTCGCAGGGCAAGAAGACGCGGCGTGGCTTCGGCAACTCCGGTATCTTTGCACAAGCTTGCGCTGATCCCCGCTGACATATCACGACCCATATTTTCCCGAAGATCTTCAATATTATTAATATCTACGATATCAGCCTTGGCACTGTTGTTTTTTTCAAAGACCTCCAGGGCAGTCTTTTTCACAGAAAGATTTCCTATTATCTTAACAGCTGTAATTGCTGCGAAAAAACCTACCAGTAAACAGAATAGTAAGATAAAGGACCGTATAATACGCTTAAATGCATGCTCATCAGTATTGCCTTTTGCGTCATATTGTTTCATAAACCCGATCACAAGGGCAACGCCGACAACAAGGCAGGTAAGCGCCAGAAACAGACTGACACAGGTGAGCACAACGAACAAAGAATCGCTGATGTACTTTTTCGATGCCGGGAGAGCTGCCACCAGGGGAATGATTACGGTAAAAGCGATCCTTATTATCTTAAATCCGTTTGAGACATGATCATCCGCAGCTTTGCAATTTTCGATAAAGCCGTTACATATGAAAAACAATATAAGGATCGACAGCACTATATCCGCAACCAATAAGAGAATAGTAAGGCTCAGATTGCGGATGCTGTCCGTTTCAACGTAAAATCTCACAAAGAATCCCAAAACACGGACAACCGCTAACCCCATAAGGAATACTTTTCCCTTTTCGAACCAAAATGAGGTTATCTTTACGGTCTCATCTTCTGCCGCCTCTCTTTTGAACCGGGCAGCATAGCAGTCGCCTTCGTGCAAAATTCCCAATACCGGGATCAAAGCTATCACCGTCAATATATCTGTGACTTCTTTTGTGGCACCTTTATCCGAAATAAAGGTATCTGATAAGTAACCGATGACCGCAAATAAAAAGTTCATCACCAACCATGCAAGAATTCCCTTTGCACCTGCGGCAAAAAAATGCGGATACTCCTGTTCGTTGATATCATGTTTTTCAACAACCATAATACTTCTCCTGTACATTGATCCCAGACATATGATCTCATCTGAGGCCTTCGGTTCACCTCTTAGCCAGACCTGCAGAATCATAATTTATTAAATTCATTTCTGATAATCCCATATTTGTCATACTGAAATATTATAAAAGTTATATATATTCATCACCAATTATATCTATTTCCATTAAAGATTAAAACATATTTTTGTTCTGTCTCGTTTTGATAAAAAACGATGTTTTTTAATTTTGTCAACTTTTTCAGTTCCCGCATGCAAACGATATTATTTCTCATCAAACCATGTCAAAAAGAGTCAAACCTTATCAGCGCTTTTAGGCAAAAAAATACCCCGAAAGGGATGTCCTTTCGGGGGGCGCATAAACCCAGCATTCTTAAAAATCTTTGCTTATTACCTGTTTCTTACCGAGGGCTGCCCAGAGCCCTCGTAAGCAACGGGCTAAGAGTTGCATCAGAATAATAGGACATTCATTTTATACAGTTCCAGCCCCTACTATGGCACCCATCTGTATACTTTTTCTATCGTCTTTTCGTCCTTCATCTTGATAACGTAATTGTCTCGGATTACCTTTTTCTCCCCGTTTTCGAAATACATTAAAAAGAATCTGGAAGTGAGATAACCGTTATAGCATCTGGCATCATAAACATTGACGCTGCCCATTGTGACAGGGCCCGTCAGCACAACCTCATTCGCTGCTACCGATGACTCAACGATTTTCTTTGACTCTGCCATAAATGAAGCAAGCGCCTCAGATACGGTCCCACGTTCTTCTTCCGTTCCTGCTTTTACGGCACTTATCGGACTCAATGACTCCAGTATCTGCTTGATCACAGGACGGTTCTTGGATCCATAATTATATCCCCCTGCCTGGATCATGGCATTGATCAGAAGAGCACCGGTGTAGTAACCGGATATTCTTATAGGGAAGAAGTATTCCGGCTGCAACATAGTCTTACGCATATCTGCGATCAACTTATCTGCCTCATTCTCGTCAAGTTGTCTAAGAACCTGCCATTCGACATAGTTCGCGCTGCCTTCGATCTCTTCGCCACAGCACTCATAAGAAAACTCATAAGGGAATTTCTCTGAACGATATTTTCTGCAACTGAGCAATTCCTTGTATTGGGCCTCATCATACCCTTCTAGCAATCCCAAAAGGAGCTTATTCTCATGGAG
>JAEEGK010005193.1_pt1 | contig 31501 bp, 27 predicted proteins | sample 8958771 | NCBI WGS metagenome assembly JAEEGK01 (sample SAMN16246547, study PRJNA631951) | gut metagenome | biome: gut microbiome; feature: rumen; material: SC-attached | host: Bos | place: Iran: Karaj | collected 2018-10
TGATTCCCATCGGCCGCGGCCAACGTGAGCTCATCATCGGCGACCGCCAGACGGGTAAGACCGCCATCGCCATCGACACCATCATCAACCAAAAGGAGAACTTCAAGAACGGTGATCCTGTCTACTGCATCTATGTCGCCGTAGGACAAAAAGGTAGCACCGTAGCCAATTTGGTAAAGACCCTTGAGCAGTATGGTGCCATGGACTACACCATCGTGGTCAGCGCCACTGCCTCCGACCCCGCTGCCATGCAGTTCTATGCCCCATACGCAGGCTGCGCCATCGCCGAGTACTTCCGCGACACGGGCCGTCACGCGCTCATCATCTACGACGACCTCTCGAAGCAGGCCGTTGCCTATCGTGAAGTCTCTTTGATTCTGCGCCGTCCCCCGGGACGTGAGGCTTATCCTGGCGATATCTTCTACCTTCACAGCCGTCTGTTGGAGCGTGCCGCCAAGATCATCAAGAACGACGACGTGGCACGCCAGATGAACGACCTGCCCGACAGCATCAAGGACATCGTGAAAGGCGGCGGCAGTATCACCGCATTGCCTATCATCGAGACGCAGGCAGGCGACGTGTCGGCCTACATCCCCACTAATGTGATTTCCATCACCGACGGACAAATCTTCTTGGAGACGAGTCTGTTCAATGCGGGTATCCGTCCTGCCATCAACGTCGGTATCTCGGTGTCGCGTGTGGGTGGTAACGCACAGATTAAGTCCATGAAAAAGGTGGCTGGTACCTTGAAGCTCGACCAGGCCCAGTTCCGTGAGATGGAGGCCTTCTCGAAGTTCGGTGCCGAACTCGACGCCGCCACTTTGGCCATCTTGGACAAGGGCCGCAAAAATGTGGAGTTGTTGAAACAGCCACAATACACGCCTATGCCCGTTGAGAAGCAGGTGGCCATCATCTTCTGCGGCACCAACGGTCTGCTGAGCAAAGTGCCCGAGAATAAGGTGCTGGAGTATGAAAAACAGTTCCTCGACATCATGGAAGTGAAGCACAAAGACGTGATGGAACAGCTGAAAGCCGGCAAGATCGACGACGACATCAAGGCCGTGCTGAAAGAGGAAGCGCTGAACTTAAGCGAACATTTTAATGGATAAAGGCGGCCCTTCGACGGGCTCAGGGACCTTCGCTTTTACTGAAGTTGAGGGTGCCTGAGCCTGTCGAAGGCCCCGTTACAAACCGAAAACACCATGGCATCACTAAAAGAAATCCGGGCCCGCATCACCTCAGTTGCCTCGACACAGAAAATCACGAGCGCGATGAAGATGGTGTCGGCGGCCAAGCTGAAAAAGACCGAAGGCATCACGACACGATTTTTGCCTTACAAGAACAAGCTGAGCGAGGCCCTCTCCAACTATCTTGGTTCCCTTGAGGGCGAAGTCAGCATCCCACTGGCCGAAAAGCGTGAGGTGAAGAAGGTCGCGCTGATGGCTTTTTCGTCGAGCAGCGGCCTGTGTGGCGTCTACAACTCCAGCGTCAGCAAGCTCTTCAAGCAGGTGTATGACGAATATGCCGAGAGCTTAGGGGCGGAGAACGTCACTGTCTTCCTCTTCGGCAAAAAGATTAATGACTATGCCAAGAAATTCGGCATCAAGGTGGAGCAGCAGTTTGCGCCTTTGGCCGAAAACATGTCGTACGACCTGGCCATGGAGGTCAGCGACAAAATGGTGGACTTGTTCCTCAATCACAAGGTCGACCGAGTGGAATTAATCTTCAACCATTTCAAGAACGCGGGTGTGCAAGTGCCCTCGCGCGAGGTGGTGCTGCCTTTGAAGGCCGAGACTTCAGGCGAGGTCCAAAGCTTCGACTATATCGTGGAGCCCGACAAGGAGACCTTTGTCAATGAATTAATTCCTAAGGTCATCCGCACCAATTTCTACTCTACCATGCTCGACGCCCTCACTGCCGAGCATGGTGCCCGCATGACGGCCATGCATATCGCCTCCGACAACGCCGACCAGCTCTCGCAGGAACTGAAGATCCAATACAACAAGGCTCGCCAGAACGTCATCACTAATGAATTAATCGACATCGTCGGCGGCGCCGAGGCGTTGAATGGGTAGGGGAGAGTGTAACCTCTTTATTTCGATTATTTCAACGGGTCAACATTGTCGCAGCGCTGTCCCTCGTATTGCTGTACTTCATCGTATTTGTAGACCAACTCGATACCGACCGTGCGGAACATCTCCTCAGTCTCGGCACCATCGTGGTAGCGACGTTCGCACACCACGCGCACGATGCCGCAGTTGATGATGAGCATGGCGCAGGTACGGCAGGGGGTCATGCGACAATATAAAGTGCTGCCATCCAAAGCGATACCACGACGGGCAGCCTGGCAAATGGCGTTCTGCTCGGCATGTACGGTGCGCACACAATGTTGTGTTACGCTGCCGTCTTCATGGATGGTCTTGCGGAACAGGTGCCCCACATCATCGCAGTGCGGCAATCCGCGTGGTGAGCCCACATAGCCTGTCACTAAGATTTGCTTGTCTTTCACGATGACACAGCCGCTACGGCCACGGTTGCATGTGGCGCGCTCGCTGACGGTGTCGGCTAGGTTGAGGAAATAGTCATCCCATGAAGGACGCACATGCAGTTGTGTCAGCACCTTTTCCACTTGTTGGTGCAGCTGTGGGATGGATCCGTCGTTCATGAACACGAAATCCGCCTCTTTGATGCAAGCACCGAGGTTCTGCTTGTTGGGGTCGGTGGCAGTCATCTCGCGCTCCTCGTTGGCCACGAAGGTCTCGAAGTCGATATGGTCGGTTTCCGAGCCGCGCAGATAGATGCGGTCGTAGCGGATCTTTCTGTCGGCGTCGACAGCGAAGAGGTAGAACTCGCCTTTCTCGCGTAATGAATGGATTTCGCCCGGTGTGCGCACACTCTCAATGACGGCGTTTTTGCCTTCGCCTTTGGCGCGCTCAAAGAGTTGATCGGTGATGTAGCTCGGGCAATGTGCGGCGCGCAGGTCGTTGCCCACCATGGTGAGTGTGTCGCGGTTCACCTCAAGTCCGCGGCGTTGGCATTCTTCTGTGATATAGGCCCGCACCGAATAGTGCACGAAGCCCTTCTCCTTGACGAGATAGTCAACGATGGTGCCTTTACCTGCTCCCAATGTTCCTGTTATTCCTATGATTATCATGGTTGTATGTTGTTGTTGATCTGTTTTGACGCAGGGAATGAATTCCCTGCTTAATATCTGTCGTCCCTACGGGACTTGCTCTAACTCTATACTCTAAACACTCAACTCTAAACTATTTCTTCACTTGTTCCTTAATCTCCACCACCCACTTCGTCACATCGGCGGGCTGGAAATGCCGCATCTGTTCCAGCAGGTCTACAGGGTCGCTGCTGACGATGAGGTTATCAGCGTGTTCTTTGCGCATAAAGCCTTCTTTGGCGATGTGTTGGATAAACTGGACGATGCCGTCATAGTAGCCGTTCACGTTGTAGAGGGCGACAGGCTTGTCGAAGACGCGCAGTTGGCTGAGTACATAGGCCTCGAAGAACTCGTCCATGGTGCCGATACCGCCAGGTAGGGCAATGAAACCATCGGCCATATCCTCGAGGATTTTCTTGCGTTCGGCCATGGAGTCGACCACGATGAGTTCGTCGATGTCGGGATGACCCACGCGCATGTCCAAAAGGTGCTTCGTGATGGTGCCGGTCACTTTGCAGTGGCGTTCCATCATCACGTCGGCAATGATTTTCATCAGGCCTACGCTGCCACCACCATAAAGCAATTCGCAACCGTTGTCGGCCAACACACGACCTAATTCGGCTGCTTTTTCCTTGTATATTGGGTCGAAACCCATGCTGCTGCCACAAAAAATGCAGATTTTCTTCATTTGCTAAATTTTTGCAAAAGTAGTATTTTTTATTTTTGCAAACTGAAAAATAATTACGGTGCTTCGACAGGCTCAGCAACCTTAGGTCCCTGAGCCTGTCGAAGGGCCGGTTTACAAGCAATAGACTTATGACCCGCAATATAGGCATCCTTGGCGCGATGGCGCAAGAAATCGACGAAGTGAAAGCTTTGTTGACAGAAAAAACGACAGTCAAAATCGCCAACCGCGAGTTTGTGGTGGGTAAAATCGGCACCGTGCGCTGCGTGGTGGCCTTCTCCAAATGGGGCAAGGTGGCGGCCACCATCACCGCTACCTTATTAATACAAGAGTTCGCTGTCACCGATTTGATTTTCATCGGCACGGCAGGTGCCTTGGCCGACGGACTGAGGGTAGGTGACATCGTCATCGCCAAACGCCTCGTGCAGCACGACCTCGATGTGCGCCCCATCATTCCGCGCTTCGAGTTGCCCTTACTGAACCGTGTCTATGTTGACACCAACCCGGACCTAACCGAACTAGCTGGAAAGGCAGTCAGCAATTTGTTGGAGAAAGGTGTCGAAAACATGGTGGGCGAGGAGGCCGTCAAGGAGTTCAGCCTTGCTCCGACCTTGTATTTTGGTGACATTGCCAGCGGCGACCAGTTCGTCAATAGCAATGAAAAACGCGAGGAGATTTTGAGTTTGTTACCTGATATCCAATGCGTCGAGATGGAAGGCGCGGCAGTGGCGCAGGTCTGTTTGGAGTTCAATGTTCCGTTCACGGTTATCCGCACTATCAGTGACAGTGCCGACCATAACGCCCGTGTCGACTTCGGAAAGTTCATCATCGAAGTGGCAAATGCCTATTCGCGAGCCATTATCAGCGAAATGTTCCAGCTCTTCTAACGGTTAAGAGAGCATGGCCGCTACACTGCCAATCAGAAGCAAAAGAATAAGTAAGATGGCGCATCCTGGTGGAAGTCCAGCCTTTCCTTTTTTGGATTCTCCTTTTTTGAGGGCGGGGAATATTTGTTTCAAAGAGAACTTCTGCTGTGACGGCAGTTTTCTTCTTTTCAGTGTTCCATTAGGCTGTTTCTCAAAGTACAAGGGCTCCCCATACATCATCGTTTTGGCGGCTCCTCCGGCGAGCACGATGGCCATGAACACTGGGGTGATGTACCATGCCGCACCATAGCCGATTTGGATGTCGGAAAGCGGCAGTCCTCTGAGGATTTGTATCGGAATGGCTATCAGCAGCGGAAGGAAGGTGACGGCCAACAATCCGATAATGAGCTTGATGATACGTCGAGGAGTGAAAAACTTCAACTCGGTGGGAACGGGACCCTTACCAAAATCGGCGAAGAATTCCGTTCGGGTGTCGTTGTGCTGGTTCTCTTCTTTGGGCGCGGTGATGATTTCGTTGATGATCTCTTTGTGGTGACGATTGTGGGCAACAGCGAAGAAGACGAGACCAAACACCAAGGCAACGGCTCCGCCAGCCAGCGCCTCTCCGATCCACAACGCCGCCACAAGGGCCACTACCAAGGTGGCAAGCGTAGGCCATAGCCACCATCTATTAGTCAGGTTTTTCGTTTTTCCTGTGGCGATGGATACCTTGCCGGTTTGTCCGTTTACGGCCGCTGCCACGCCGTTTTCTCATCTCACCAGATACACGGGCATGAGGGTAGGGATGGATTCGTTTTCGTTGTCATCGAGGATGACAGACATTTCCTTGGTACGCGCTTTCTTTGCTAAGGTTTGGTATAGTTCGGCTCGTGTTTCTTCTTCTACACGGGCACTCAATGCTTCGCCCACTACATTCTGGATTTTGGCGTTCTGGTGGTTCAGGAAGCGAAAATCGAACTCGCGGGCTTCGTCGAAGTCGAAAGGCTCGATGCCGTCGAGAAACAGGTTGTCCCAGTCTTGGGAGGCATTCACGGCGGTATGGCTCAAATAGGCTCGGAACGGATAATGGATGGTTGAGCCATCCTGAAGGCCGATGGCCATGTTGCCGTTATAGGCGCCGCGCACGATATGATAGGGAAGATAGCAACCCGTGAAGCGGTTCAAGTTGTTTTGGATGACCTTTGCCGCGGCATTGCCTTTGTTTTCCGCGAGCCATGCCTTCAGCTTGTTTTCAGCCTCTTCTTTGGCGATTTTGAAAGGAATGATGATCTCTGGCAGGTCATTGCCCGCAAACTCGGCGTCAATCATGGTGTTTTGGCAGAAGGGACATTGTGCCGATGCGTCCTCTCCACCGGCCATGGTCTGGGCTCCACATTTTGGGCAGGCAAAGGCCTTGATCTTGGCAAGATCTTGCATGACGGCATTGTTGTGTAGGCTTTTCCAATGCTTGTATTCGGCTTTCTTTTCCGAGGCGTTGGCTTCGGAGCCGCAATGCGCGCAGCAATACTTTTGCTTGACGATATCATAGCTTAAGTCGCCGCCGCAATTCTTGCAACGGATGACTAAGGGGTTGATGACTTGTTCTTCCATGGCGGTATTGTTTTGTCAGGGCAAAGTTGATTGTTATTTCATGTTACAAGAGCATCCGCTCCAGTTTTGCTTTCCATTTTTCCCAATGGGGCATTTCCTTGCTGAGCAAGGCATAGAATTCTTTGGTGTGGTTGCGATGCACCAAATGGCACATCTCATGGGTGATGACGTATTCAATGCAGCATCTTGGAGCACATATTAGTCTGGGATTTAGATAAATGTTTCCGTCTTTGGTACAGTAGCCCCAACGTTTTTCCATCTTTCGAATAGAAATGTTGTTAGGTTTTACTCCGTAAACAGCAAACTGGTCAATGATAGGCTTAGCGTATTCGGGAAACTTGATTTGCGCTCGTTCCAGATACCAAAGCTTAAGCACTTTTTCTGCCTTGTTTTTGTCTTGGCACTCCACTTCAAGGATGTTGCTATGATAACGGACGGCATTCTGCGAGCTTTCTTTGACTCTGAGCATGTATTGACGGCCCAAATAGAGATGCGACTCGCCGCTGATGTATTGCCTTTTTGTGGTTGGGATGCCAAACGAATCAAAAAATCGCTTCTGTCGGAGTATCCAGGCTGCCCTGCGGCGTACCTTTTCCCGGATGTCTTCGGGTGTGGCTTCAAGTGGGGCTTTCAGGGTGACGGCACCGTCGGGATGCACACTGATGCCCAGCGTTTTCCTTGGCACGTATGTGATTTCATATTCGATAAGCGTCGTGCCGTATTGGATGCTGTCTCTTGTCATCGGATCCATATTTTTGCCACGTCCACGCAGCCGTCAATGATGATGTCCATGTCGTCGAAGGCGAAGTTCAATCCGTATTTGCGTTTGATGTTGTCGATCAGTTCATCTTCAAGGCGGATCTTCATCTTCCCGATGATGTCACTTTTCGATTGCCAGTCCACCAAAACGGAACCGTCCACAATCACTGTCTGACGGATGATCTCGTCAAAGGCATGGGTGGTAGCCAAGGCCATCTCGCGTACAGGCATGTCGGGGAAGAGTCGTTTGTAGTTTTCCAAGGCGATGCCGAAATAGGCTTTTGCAGCGTTGTTGTGTTCCAACTCCGAAGGCAACTCACTGTCGGTATGGTTGAGCACGTCTTCCTTGTACTGCATCATCTTTTCCAGATACTCATTGTCGGTTAGGCGGCCTTGCTCATACAACTCGATGGCTTCTTTGATGAGTTGGGAGAATTTCTTGTAGAACGCTGGGTCGGAGTCCATGTTTTCGCGAATGTATTTTGAAGTGCGTGTAGCGATGGTGTCAGCTTTGGCGGCTGTACCCACGATGCTGTCCACCTCTTTCTTGAAGTTCTCCTTGTCGAAGATGTTGACGAGGTTGGTGATGACCTTCACGGCATCGCTCTCCACGTGGTGGTTGATGAGTTTCTCAATGCGAGCCTCGTATTTCTTGTAATCGACCGTGTCAGAATAGCGGGGCTGGACGGCGGTGCGTAACTTGGCGAACATATTCAAGTCGTCTTTATAACGTCGTATGGTTTTTTCATCGGTATTCTCGTGGAATTCCATGGTGGATAAGGCCAGTTGCAACACCGAAGAATAGGCGGTGAGTCGGTCGTAAAACTCATGACGGCGGTCTTCCATACGCAACGACTGGGCGTAGGCTTCCAAGTCGCGTTTGTTGGGGATGGTCTTGAACAGTTCCCATAGGTCGGAATGACGCTGGGGCAGTTCGGCGATTTTGTCGGAGACAGGGACTAGGGTTTCGCGGAACACCTGACGGTCATCCTCGTCGTATTCGGAGTAGATGCTCAAGGCATCGTCCAGTTCCCGCAGAACGCCGTAGTAGTCAATAATGTAACCGAAGTCTTTCCCTTCGCAGGTGCGATTCACTCGGGCAACGGCTTGCAGCAAGGTGTGGCCTTTGAGGTTGCGGTCGAGGTACATGATGGCCACTTTGGGCTCATCGAAGCCGGTGAGCAGCTTGTCTACCACAATCATTATCTCGGGCAACTCTTGGTTTTTGAACCGTGAGATGAGGTTTTCTTGGTATTTGGCTGGAGTCCCGTGTTCGTCCATCATCTGCTTCCAAAAAGCCTTTACCTCTTGTGGCGTGCCGCCATAGGCAATCTCTTCTCCCTCGCGGTCGTCGGGGGCGGTGATGAGCACTTCCGACGACACTTTCCCAATCTCATCCAAATACTTCTTGTATAAGATAGCTACTCGCTTGATGGGTGTTACCAGCATGGCCTTGAAGCCCGTGCCTTGCCAGTTTTTCGAGTAATGGTCGGAAATGTCGGAGGCGATGGAGAAGATGCGTTGCTCGGTTTGGTTGAGGATGCCGGTGCGAGAGAATTTCTTCTTCAAGTCGGTGGACTGCTCATAGGTGAGGTCTTCGCAGGCTTGGCTGAAGAAGTTGTCGATGGGGCCTTCGCTCACCGTTTGAGGCGAGAGACGGCCTTCGTAGAGCAGCGGCACCACGGCCTTGTCATCAACGGCCTGCTTGACGGTGTAGACGGGCTTGATGATGCCGCCGAAGGTCAAAGCTGTGTTTTTGTCTTTTTTCATCAAAGGCGTACCAGTAAAGGCAATCTTGCAGGCCTTAGGCAGCACGCGGTTCATCTGTATGGCCAATTCCTTGTATTGGCTACGGTGGGCTTCGTCAATGAGAATGAAGATGTTAGGGTCAGTGAGGGGCTGTTTGATCTTTTTGATGGCCGTGGCAAACTTGTTGATGACGGTGGTGATGACCGCATCGGTGTCGCTTTCCAATAGTTCCACGAGCCGTTTTCCCGTAGTGGCATTCTCCACCTGCTTGCCGCATTTGCGGAAGGTCTTGGTGATTTGGTCGTCCAAGTCGGTGCGGTCGGTGACCAAGACAATGCGCGGGTTGCGGATGCTCGGTTCCTGCGCTATCTTTTGTGCCAGCATCACCATGGTCAGCGACTTGCCGCTACCTTGGGTGTGCCACACCACGCCGCCGTTGCGCCGACCTGCCTCGATGGTCTTCACACGCTCCACGGTCTCTTTCACGGTAAAGTATTGTTGGTAACGTGCCAGTTTCTTGATGCCCGCATCGAAGATGGTGAAGTGGAATATCAGCTCCAGCAGCCGTTCGGGGCGGCAGAGGTTGTAGAGGTATTCATCTTGTGGAGTGGGGGAGCGCATATCCGTGCTGCATTCGTTCACTATGTCCAGCAGACGCTTGTGGTAATCCATCTCCGCCTCTTTGTTGAGGAACATCTCATGCCATTTGCTCCAGAATTGTGCCGCCGAGCCTGTGGTGGCGTAGCTGCCGAAACTGTTGCCGATGGCCAATAGCAAGGCGCTATAGACATAGAGGCTGCGGATGCCGTCGTCCTTTTGGTTGCGCAGATGTTGTGAGATGGCTTGTTCCTCTGCACCTTTGATGTCTGGGCGCTTGCATTCGATGACGACTAACGGGATGCCGTTCACGAAGAGCACGATGTCGGGGCGGTAGGTGTCGGTGGAGCCGGTGCGGTTGACGGCGAACTCCTCTGTGACGTGAAAGACATTGTTCTCAGTGTGTTGCCAGTCGATGTAACGCATGGTGTAGCTCTTTTTGTCGCCGTCGATGCTCTGTTCGAAGGCCTTGCCGAGGGTGAGCATGTTATACACCGCCTCGTTGCCGCTGAGGTAGCCGCTTTCCATGGGCACGTTACGCATGGCGATGACGCCGTTCTCGATGTTCTGTTCCGAGAAGCGCGCCTCGCTATGGCTGCCGATGCGAATGGAGTTCAGCGCACGCAGTTGTCGCCGCAGAACGTCTTCCAGCAGCACGTTGGAGGTCTTGCCGCCACGCATTTCCAAAGCCTCTTCTGGCGAGAGGTATTGGTAGCCCAGCTTTTGCAGCAGCTCCAGTGCCGGGATTTGGCTGATATCGTTTTCTTTGAAGGAGATGAGGCTCATAATCAAAGTGTTATAGGATTTCTATTTAAAAAAGTGATGATAACTCTTGCGTGTTATGTATTTTTGTTTGTATCTTTGCAGCGGAATCGAAAGATTCTTGGATTGGGGTGTCCCCGGTCGGGAAAGGGTTGTCATCGCGGCGACTCTTTTTTTATTTGTTTGGGAACACTTTCATGCCATATAGTTTTCCTTCTTTTTGATAAATATTGTCCTTGATGATGTCATAGGCTAAGTTGACGGCACGTTCGTCTAACACATATCTTGTAATAGGATATGCAACCAGATCTGCTACTTGTAATCCTATGAGGTCGTCAGATTTCTTTTTCAATTCAAATTCCTTGAAGTAGTTTTTGATCCTCTCTGATGTTACCCAGTAGGTCCCTCGGTCACAGACTTTATTATAGTAATCCAACAATGACCTGTCCTCTTTCTTTCCTCTGCACTCAACAGTTGTTGTGAGATGGATGTTTTCTTTCATCATACTATCCAAGTAAAACACGGTTCTTTCCATGATGTAAGATAGAGACAGACCATACACATCATTAAGGCGTCCGTATTGGCGGATAAAGGGCTCTTTCAGTATGGAGCAGCATACGATGACATACATTTTTTCTTTCAAAATACTGTTGACCCTATTGTAGAAGCTCTGCTTGACTTCTAAGTCGAACAGTATCTCAAATCCATTTTGGCATTTGCGTATGTCTCTTGAATGAAGTATGATTTTCTTGTCGCCCCAATAATCTTTTTTCAAGGCATTGATTTCATTTGAAACCCAATCTAATTGGGATTGGGACATGATGACTCCGCACAAGGTGAAAACAGGGAAAGACGGGTCGAAATTCGACAAGTTTTGGTCTCCGCATTCGTCAAGAAACAGGTAGTATGGTGTAGGTTCTATGAAGGACATATTTAATAGATTTAGTTTTTTTTCTGAATGAGGTCAGGCTCATAGTGTTTTTATTGTGATATCTACTTAGTCACTTTTTGTGATCATTGTGACTGACTAAGTTGTTGTTGTATAATGCATTTGTTTTCAGTAGTTTGAGTGTTGACTTAGTCACTTTTTCTTTATCACACTGACTAAGTTGAGTGACTAAGTTAGTTTTATGTCAATGTAGCCATCAATCAGCGATTCTATGTTTACGGGGAGGGTCATGATGTTTGGTTTATTTGTTGTGTCGCAAAATGAATCATTAAGTCATCTTCGATCTTTAATAATGCTAGAATGATGAGGTTTAAGTATTTAAGATATACCTCCTTGTGCTTTTCTGTTTTTTCTGGGTCCGCCTGGGTTCCATGCAGATACTTATTTCTTAAATCCCATCCGTTGGTAAACTCACTTTTGTTAAGGATAAAATTGAAATAAGATTGTTCTGGTTTAGAAAACAGAGTGTCCTCGAAATAGATAAGGCCTTCTGATTCCATCTTTTTAGCTTCTTGTTGGAATCGTTTTGGATACCTATGAAATGATCCAACTTCATTTTGATATAAATCATGCAAGATATTGAGTCTTATAGGGTTGACAAACTGCAAATACCCGTTATCGTCAATATAAAGGTAACGTTTTTCAATGAGATGATTTATGATTGGTTTTTGGTAGTCTTCATAATTGTCAAATAATACATCTTCATTGGCAAGCAAATCAAACAAAGTGTGATAATGCTTGTCTTTATAAGGCTTTACATAACCAAGTATGGTTTGGTCTGAAAAGAATGAGTTTATGCAACTTTTTAGTTCTTCGTTGTCTTCGTTGATATATAGATACTTATTTGTATTTAGGCTGGGGATGTCTTTAATGGCTACTGGGGCGGATGATATTTGCAATAGTTCAAAATCAATGTTTCCGTCTTCTACGAATAGTTTGTATTGTTTTAAGATGTATTCAAATTCTGGAGCAATTGACCTAACTTTCTCGAGATAAGAAGGAGATGTCGGCATTGATAATCTGGCATTGTCTGCAAAGCCATATCTTTCATGGAAAATGGAAGTGAAAATTTGGCATAAAAGTTTCTCCAAAGATAACCCCATTTGTTCGAGTACTTGGGCATAGTTGGCAATTTGTAATTGAGAAGTCATCTCCCTAAGATTAAACATGATTCCTTGTGGGTATTCATGTTGTGGATGAAGGCCAAAAATGCGTTCAACGATATCCAAGTTGCTCTTTTTGCTGACAGAATAGATTCTATGTTGGTGATCAAGGTATTCGAATAATAGAATGAAGTTTTGAAAAAGAATATACGGATCGTTGTATTGCTTGATGTAATCCAAGCTATAGGTATAATGGATGTGGAAATTGTGTTCTATGACTCCGTCTTTTATTTTGTCTGCGTGTTCTGGAAAACTAACAGTTACGCCATAGTTTATGCTGTTCTCTCCATGACATAGCTTTTCGTTTTCATCCTCAATTAGACGCTTTGCTTTCAGTCGGATTTTATCAGATAATTTGAAACCTTCTTTATTCCTTGCATATTGAATGATCCTAAGATAGTTGAAGTTGGCTTTCTGTGAATCTACATAGTTTGAAACGATGGTTTCTTTGTCTTTGATTGTTAGGCTTTTGGGAAGATGGATATTCTCATCTCTATCATCCTTTATTTCATAATATGATAAGATGATTTCTGCTGACTCTGGATGAGTCATAAAGAAATCTCTGATGGTATGATTGTAATGGTCAACTAATCTTTTATGGCTTAGGATTTCGCGAATGAAATGAGGATTGTTTTCTAATATGGTTCTAAATTTGTCTACTGAGATGTTTTTGTAGAAGCCTTGATTGCTTATTATCTCCCAAAAGGAACTTTTATAATCAATGATTAATTGGTTGTATAAAGGCTCGATGTTTTCATCTGAAATAGTTGACATGAACTTGCTAACGATAGTCCCGAATTCAATGGCTTTTTGCTTGAAAACGGTGATGTCTTCTTGCGTCCAACTTTTCAGAAAAAGGTCGTTGTCAATGTATTGTTTCAGGTTATATAGTTCAAAAACATCATTGATATCTGAATAATCCGAGTTGGTTTCTGCACGGAGAATATGTTCCCCCTTTTGGAGTTCAAACCCTCTTGCCATGTCTTCTTTTGAGAAGAAAATTACCCTTTCTCTGTCTTTCATATCAAAATCCTCCTTTCCCCCGTCAGCAGCACCTGCATCAGCCCCTTCTTCTGTGCCTGCATGGCCGCCAACTTTTGTTTTTGTATCTCGATTTCTTTGTCGGCTTGTTCCAAGATGGCAGAAATGGCTTTTTGCTCTTGGAGTGTCGGAATGTAGAATTTCATAGAGCATAAACCGTCGAAGGAAAGGCTGTCTCTGACACTTCCTTGCGTATATGCAGGGATGTGTCCTCTGAACCACCATGATTGGAGACATTGCAACAAATATGTTTTGTCAATGTTTTCGTTGGCTTTGAAAACGATGTACATTGGACTTAAGATGCCTTCATCGTATTCGTTTAGCATAGCCAAAGAACCAACGTTTACTCTGGATGGATTATAGGCAAACTCGCCTCGACGAACTACTTTGTAGTTGCTCGTGTCGTTACTTGCTACAATTTTGTCGAATTGTTCTTCTTGGAGGATAAAACCTCTTGTGTTGGTAACTGATAATACACGTTTGCAACCATTGTTTCTTCTGTTGCATTCGGAAATGTAGTTGCCAAGTCTATGGAAATTGCCTCCCCCAAACCCTTTCAGTCGCTTCTTCCCCGTGAGCAGTTGCTGCATGAGGCCGCGCTTGCGCAGGGTAAGTTGCTCAACCAATTCGGTCTGCTTGGCTATGGTGGTGTCCCAAAGTGAAAGAACGTTTAGTATGTTTTGCTGTTCTTTGAGGTTTGGTAAAAGAAATGTTAGTCTTCCCAAGATTTCTTGGTTGAGGTTGGTGATATTTGTGCCTCGACCTTCATATTGCAAAAAACGTTGTAAATATCCAGCATCAATAATATGCTTTATGTATTGGGTACTTGTTTCTTCACTGGTTGTTCGGAAACGGATACAAAAACCGCTGTATGTTGCCTTTACGTGGTTGGCATGAATAATAACACAGCGTCCAACCAACGATTTGCTTCCATTTGAACGAACAAAAACTAAATCATCATCTTTTAGATGATATTCTTGGTCTAATTCGTTTGCTAATCGTATCTGATTTAATTCATTTGCGTGAATATCAGTTTTGTCTTGAAAATCGCCAACTCCGAGAAAATAATATGAAACCCCATCTTCATTTGGCGTGAAGTTTAGCCCGTTTTTGAATGAGCCTATTTCCCCCAACCTCTTCACTTCCCAATCTTCGGGAATGGGGCCGAGGGGTGAGGGCTTGTAGCCGGAGGGGATATGTGTGTGGGGGTTGGTCATTGTTTAATCTTATTATAATCTATCTCTATATTTTTATATCTGTGTTCAAGATCGGAAAAAATTTCACCAATCTCAAATTTATATTCTTCATTATCAGAATTATAAATTCCAGCAATATGATAAACGGTGGAATAAAGAGGTGAATAGTACTTCGATTTTGTTGCTTCCTCTTTAGTTTGTTCCTTGTCTTTATATTTCAACGTGGCTTCCTTAATAATAACAATGGCTTTTGTAATCGAGGCTTGGTCGTCGATGCGTTTGTCTGACATCACTTGCATAATCCCTAGAGTATGGGGACGTTTTGTGATCCAGAAACAAAAATATTCAATCCAACGTATCACTTTGGGACGATTGAAGTTTTCATAGATCATGATGGAATAAGTGACGGCTTCATAGAATTCATTTGAGCAATTGTCAGAGATTAGAGATCCATATTTGGCTTTAAACTTATTGTATTGATAATCAATGTATCTCTTTTCCCTTTTAACGCTTCTTTTGCTTGAGAGCTCGATTTTATTAAAAGCGCTATAAATAAACATGATTATGAGAATCCACATTTGATCCAATAAGGAACGAGGATCAGGCAGTAGTTTGTCTACTTTATCGACTAGTAAGTAAATCCACACCGATAGAAATAAAGAGACAATCCAACATGCAAAGTGAAGTCCCCAGTTTGTTAATCTTTTGCGCCCAATAACAAGAACCACTGCCGTGCGGAAAAGCCAATAATATAATACAATTAAAAAGCTATGTTGAACTAATTCATGATGTCCTATACTCTGAGCAACAACAATAAACAACACAAGAAACACGATAGGAGAGAGAACTCTGAACAGGAAATTGAATGCAGGAGCCGTGTCTTCTTTTGCCATGATGGAGAGTTGGATATATCCGATGGAAACGGAATGTGCACCGATCCAGTTGACAATGAAAAACAGCACTATTGCAGCAATAATGTGAATGATTGCTATGTCCCAAGTGTAATTTACGAAATAGGTGTTTAGAAGGTCTGCCATGAATGATTTCTGATTTTAATACCCTAATTCCTTCAAATATTCTTTCATTTTTCCCTGCACCTCGGTCAGCTCCGTTTCCAGCTGCTCAATCTCTTTCTGCACGGCAGGGATGTCGATTTCGGCTTCTTCTTCGTAAGTGTCCACGTAGCGCGGGATGTTGAGGTTGAAGTCGTTTTCGAGAATTTCGTCGGGGGTGGCCACATAGGCGTATTTGTCTTCCACTACGCCGGGCTGCAACTCGCCATTGGCAAACTTGCGGTAGATGCCCACGATGTGCTCGATGTCCTGCGGGCGGAGCTTGTTTTGGTTCTTGCCGTTTTCGTACTCGCGGCTGGCATCGATGAACAGTACATTCTCAGAGCCACGGCCTTTGCGGAAGATGGCGATGGCGGCAGGGATGCCTGTGCCGTAGAACAGGTTGGCAGGCAGACCGATGACGGCTTCCAGAATGTGCTCGTTTTCAAGAATATACTGGCGAATCTTGCCTTCGCTGCCGCCACGGAACAGCACGCCGTGAGGGATGATGACACCCACTTTGCCGTTTTGGTCGTCGGCCACCTCCAGCATGTGGCTGATGAAGGCCCAGTCGCCCTTGCTCTTGGGCGGGATGCCACGCCAGAAACGGTTGTAGGGGTCAGAGGCAGCCTCCTCGGCACCCCATTTGTCAAGGCTGAAGGGCGGATTGGCCACCACCGTGTCGAACTTCATCAGCTTGTCGTTCATCTTCAGCTTGGGATTGCGCAGCGTGTCGCCCCAACGAATGATGGCGTTGTCGAAGCCGTGCAGGAACATGTTCATCATGGCCAAAGCCCAGGTGCTGCCGTTCACCTCTTGCCCGTAAAGCGAGAAGTTGTTGTTGCCTACTTCCTTGCCTGCTTTAATCAACAAAGAGCCAGAGCCACAGGTCACATCACAGATGCGCGCACCTGGTTTGCTCTTAGTGAGTTTGGCAAGTAGGGTGGACACTTCTGCGGGGGTAAAGAAGTCGCCGGCTTTCTTGCCCGCCTCGCCAGCGAAGGTGGATACGAGGTACATATAGGCGTCACCGATGATGTCGTTGTTTTCCAAATGCGACTCGTCCAGGTCTACACCTTGAAAGTCCTGCAAGAGGTTTTTCAGTCGGGCGTTCTTCTCTTTCGTCTCGCCCAGATTGGCGCTGTTGAAGCTGATGTTGCGGAAGATGCTGCTACCGTCCTCGCTGCTCATCTTCTCGCGGTTGGCATCTTCGAGGTCGGCCAAGGCTTCGTCTATCAGCTCGCCGATGTTGGTGGCGTTTCGATGTTCATAAAGGAAATCAAACGAGCTTTTTTCTGGCACCACAAAGCGTTCATGACGCATGGCACGCTCGGCGCGTTCCTTGTCGCCTTCATATTTAATAAGGTAGTCGTTCAACTTCGATTTATAGACATCACTCACATATTTCAGAAACAGCATGGTAAGGATATAGTCTTTGTACTGGCTCGGGTCGATGACGCCGCGAAAAGTGTCGCAGGCTTTCCAAACGGTGCGGTTGATGTCGTCTTGGGTAATCTTTTTATTGTCCATATTTATTTAGTTTATTCATTATCAATTGATTGGTAAGTTGTTCGCGTTTTTCTGCAAGGGCTTGGTAAAGTTCTTTTTCCCTAGTTTGAAGTTTGGCCAATTCCACAATCTGACGTTGTGTGTCAATTTCTGGAACAGGGATTTCAAAGTCTTCAACGACCTGTTTGCGGATGAGCGGCGTACCTGAACCCACTTGTTGCGCTTTCATCACCGCCATCACGCTGGGTTGATTTAGATACCAGCAAAGATAAGCGGGAAGGATGTCTTTTGAGGTAAGGCGAATTATATATAAGGTGGTGGAGGCGATGGCTGGAATATCGAGGTCAAACACTTTGCAAAGGTAGGTTGTCCCTTTTCCAGCAAACAACAGGTCGCCTTTTGCCAACAAATAACGTTCGTTTTTGGGAGAAAGAGTGACTTTTGAAGCTGTTTTCTCGGGCGATTCAGAAAGCAGGTCTTTTATCTGCAAATAAGCGACTTCCCCGTAGGGTTCAGCCTGCAGATAAACTCCTGAAACCACTTCTGCTATTTCAGAAACCTTCTTCTTTCTATTAGTATATATATTACCATAAATATTCATGCGGCAAAAATACAAACTTTTTTATAAAAGTCAATAGTATTCTTGCAAAAATTTTTCGGTAAAACGTATACTAAATGTTTTTTTTGTGGATTTACCTTTCCAACTCCAACCTAACAATCTCCCAAAACATCCCCATTCCGATCTCCAAAATGTCATCAGGGAAATCAAACTCTGGATTGTGCAAAGCTGGTTGTTCCAAACCTGAGCCGAGGCCGAAAAAGCCGATGGGGCAGACGCTCCCGAACCTTCCGAAGTCCTCGGACCAACGGAAAGGCTCGTCCAAATGACCGAGACTTAACTCAAGGTTCTTGGCGGCTTGTTCGATGGTTTTCACGCAGTTAGGGTCGCTATTGGTGGCGGCGAAAGCTTCATGTTCTGAGAAACTGAAGTCGAAGAGATAATCCTTGGCCTTGGCGCGGCAGAGCTCGATGATTTGTGAGGCCATCAACTCCAAATTGTGGTCGTCGTAGCTGCGCAAAGTGAGCCAAATCTCAGCATGGCCAGGTGCCACTCCAAAAGTTTCCTCGCCTAAAATGGCATGCGTGATGACGAAGGTGGTCAGCGGCTTCACGGCTTTCAGTTGCTCGCGTTTCTTCTCAAGGTTGTGGATGAGCACGGCCAGCAATTCCGATGGGCTATGCCCCGTTTCGGGCTGCGAGGCGTGTGCGGTTCGGCCATCGAAAGTCATCTTCAGGCCAAAGGAAGCCGCTGCAAAACAGCCTTCGCTCACCATGATTTTACCCTTCTCAAATCCAGGAAGGTTATGGAGTCCGAAAGCCATGTCGGGTTTAAGTTGCTCAAATTGTGGGTCGCTCAGTATGGCTTGGGCACCTTGGCCGGTTTCTTCAGCAGGCTGGAAAAGTAGCACTACCTCGCCTTGGTCGGGGCGTTGCTCGCCGAGCCATTGCGCCAAACCACAGAGGATGGTGGCATGGCCGTCGTGACCGCATTTGTGTGAAACACCTTGGTTTTGTGAACGATAGGGAAGGTCGTTCGGCTCGGGGATATGCAGCGCGTCGATGTCGCCACGGATGAGAATGCGTTTGCCGGGCTTTGCCCCTTTGTAAATAGCCGCCAAGCCATAGCCGCCGATTTTTTCAATGATTTGGTCGGGACGGGTTTGTTTTACCCATTCGTTTAAAATCTTGTTGGTCAGCGCTTCCTGCCCCGAGAGCTCAGGGTGGGCGTGGAGGATATGGCGGAGTTCTATGAGGTTTTGCATGGTTCGAAATTTGGCACAAAACTACGAAAAATTGCAGTGCGTTTCGGATTTAGTCTTATCTTTGCCCGCAAAATTATCGAATTGATGTCAACGGTACTCTATCCCTTAAAGTTTAAGCCCATCTTCAAGGATAAGATTTGGGGCGGACGCAAAATCAAGGAAGTGCTTGGCATGGACTATGGTCCGCTGCCCAATTGTGGCGAGGTGTGGCTGCTCTCTGGTATTTGGGACGAGCAGAGCGAAATCGCCAACGGCGACTTCGAGGGTGACGAAATCAACGACTTGGTGGAGACCTTCATGGGCGACTTGGTGGGGGAGAGCATATTCGACAAATATGGTGAACAGTTCCCCTTGTTGCTGAAGATCATCGATGCCAACGACTGGCTCTCGGTGCAGGTGCATCCCGATGATGAATTGGCCGAGAAACGCGGTTTGGGCAACGGCAAGACTGAGATGTGGTACGTGATGCAGGCCGACAAAGACGCTGACCTCGTCATGGGCTTCAACCGTGAGATGACGCGAATGGATTATGTCAATATATTGAAAGACAATACGCTGCAATCGGTGTTGAATCATGAGCAGGTAAAGAAAGACGATGTGTTTTTTATCCCTGCTGGGCGCGTCCATGCGTTAGGTCCTGGCATTATGGTGGCCGAAATCCAGCAGACCAGTGACACCACTTACCGCATCTACGACTGGGACCGCATTGATGTGGCGGGTATGCGCCGCGAGCTGCATATCCCTCAATCGGTGGAAGCTATTGACGGGACGATGCCCGAAAGTTACAAAATCGATGTGCCGGACGTGATGAACAAGACCGTCCCCGTCGTGGATTGCCAGTATTTCGTGACGAACCTCCTTCAACTGCAGGGCGAGATGGAAAAAGACTACACAAATCTCGATTCATTCGTGATTTTGATTGCTTTAGAGGGGAATTTCACCTTGAACTGGGAAAATGGCGCGATATTTGTAAATGCTGGAGAATGTGTCTTGATTCCGAACCTTATCAAAAAGGTCGCCATTAGGGCAGAGAAGTATTGCAAACTACTTGAAGTGTATTGCCAAATCGAGGAAGAATGAATGCTGAATGTTGAATGCTGAATGAGAAATTTTTGAATTTTGAATCTTTAAATATTTGAATCTTAAATCTTTAAATCCAATGAAAAAACTTGTGACTCTTCTGCTGATGGCTCTGATGGTGACGGGCCTTCAAGCGCAATCGAAATCTGATTTGCCGAACATCACCCTAAAGGACTTGAACGGCAAGGATGTGAACATTTCCAAACTCTCCAACAACGGCAAGCCTATCGTCCTCACGTTCTGGGCTACCTGGTGCGGTCCCTGCATCAAGGAACACAACGCCTTGAACGATGTGTATGAAGACTGGCAGGACGAGACCGGCGTGAAGATTTATTCCGTCTCCATCGACGACTCGCGTTCCACCGCCAAGGTAAAGCCTGTCGTGGAAGGCAAGGGTTGGGGCTTCGATGTGCTCCTTGACGTCAACAGCGACCTCAAACGCGCCATGAACGTGAGCAACCCGCCTCACACCTTCCTGATTGATGGGAATGGCAAGATTGTGTATCAGCACACAGGTTATTTTGAGGGTGCCGAAGATGAACTTTATGAGGAAATCCTTAAAATCGCGAAGAAGAAAAAGTAAATCAATAACTTATGCGAAAATATATACTATTTTTACTTGCACTCGCCCTGACGGTCAGTTTTAGAGCGAGTGCTCAGTCGTTCATTGAAAACAGTCAAGTGAGCGGCAGTTTCCAAACTGATGCTCAGTACTATATGCTCGACAATGGTATTGGCATCACCGACCTCAACGGCAAGAAATTGGGTATCAATGGTTTTGGAAAAGTGAACTATACCAATGGCAATTTCTCGGCGGGCATCCGTTTCGAGGCTTTTTTGCCTGAGCTGAATGGCTTCCGCAGTGAGTTGAACGGTGTGGGTTTGGCCAATTTCTATGCCACCTACGACAACGGCTTCATCGGCATGACTGTGGGTGACATCTACGACCAGTTTGGCAGCGGTCTCGTGTTCCGCACTTATGAAGAGTGGTCGTTAGGCATGGACAATGCCCTGCGCGGCGCTCGCGTGGTGTTGCGCCCTGCCCAAGGTGTGACCTTGAAGGGTGTCTACGGCCGTCAGCGCTATTTCTGGGCACCCTATTTGGAGCGCGACATGAACAACGATGACCAACGTGGCATCGTGCGTGGCGTGGATGCCGAATGGGACCTCAACCAAAGCATCCCCTCGATGAACGATTCTGAGTTCAAGATGAGTTTGGGCGGTAGCTTCGTCAGTAAGAAACAGAATGACCTGAGTTCGTTCTATAACATCCCCGAGAATGTGGGAGCTGCTGCGGCTCGCATCAACTTGGGCTATGGTAACTGGGCCTTCAGCACCGAATATGCCTATAAAATCAACGACCCCTCAGCCATCAATAACTTCATCTACAAGGAAGGCCGCGCTTTGCTCTCTTCTTTGAGTTATTCCCAGAAAGGCTTTGGTGCTGTCCTTCAAGTGAAACGTGTTGATAATTTGAGCTTTAAGTCAATGTATACGGGCAAACAAAATGACCTCGACATCAACTTCATTCCTCCTATTAACTATACACACACTCATAGCCTGCCGTCGATGTACACCTATTCGACCCAGCCTAACGGCGAGATGGCAGCTCAGTTGCAGGTCAACTACACCATCCCGAAAGGCACTGCCCTCGGCGGCAAATACGGCACCAAGCTCGCTTTCAACATGAGCCAGGTGAACGACATCGTCCGCGATTCTGTCAAGTATGGTAATACGATGGCTTTGAACCAAGCCGGCACTTTAGGCTACACTTCCAAGTTCTTCGCCATCAGCGACCACCGCTTCTTCCGCGACATCAACTTTGAAGTCGACAAGAAAATCAGCAAGGACTGGCACCTTACTGCACAATACATCAACTTGTACTATGACATCGAGACTATTGAAGGCCATGCCGGTTCGCCTGTCGTGAAGGCCAACATCGGTTTCCTTGATGTGACCTACAAGATTAACAAGAAACAAAGCCTGCGCCTCGAATTGCAAGGCTTGTGGGAAAACGAAGTCCACAAGGGCTATGAGGTGGAAGAGAGCGAGAAGAAGGACTACCAGAAGCGTGGCGACTGGGCCTTTGCACTGTTGGAGTATTCCATCAACCCGCACTGGTCGTTCTCCATCGCTGACAAGTGGAACTATGGCAACCCTGTTGAGGAATACCGAGACCACTATTTCACTGGCACGGTCACCTATATCCACGAAGCTACCCGCGTCATGCTGAGTGCAGGTCGTCAAAGCGAAGGCGTGGTTTGCGTGGGCGGTGTGTGTCGCACCGTGCCCGCCTCGAGCGGTGTCATGCTGACCGTTTCAACGAGTTTTTAATGTTGTTTAAACCTAATGATTAGAACAATGAAAAGAATACTAAGAATAGGTATGGCATTGCTGGCTGCCATGTTGTTTATGAATGCTTGTGATGTCGAGAAGGAGCCTTACATTCAAGGTGCTGAAGACGAGAGGGCTATTTTGGTGTTTAGAGTGGATAGTGTTTATGGCACTGTTGACGAGGATACCAAGATGGTGAGGTTGGATTTCCCTGCCGGAACGGATGTGACCCATCTGACACCGACCATCACCATTTCAAATTACGCCACCATCGAGCCTGAATCAGGTGTGGCTCAGGACTTTACTAACCCCGTTTATTACACCGTCACTTCTATGAGTGGCAGCACGACGCAGTATATGGTAGAGGCCGTGGTACATGATGCCGACAACGAAAAAAGCATCCTGTCGTTCCGTTTCGATGCGCTGAATGAAAGTGGTGTGATCGACCAAATCGCACGTAAGATTTCCTTCGTGCTTCCTGCCGAAACCGATGTCACGCAATTGGTACCCACTATTGAAGTATCGGAAGGCGCTACGGTTGACCCTGCTTCAGGTGTGGCTCAAGACTTCACCAATCCTGTGATTTATACCGTGACCGCACAGAATGGCACGACAGCAGTTTATACGGTAACGGTCATTCTGGAAGGAGGTGATGTGGAGCCTACGGGTAAGACAGTGCTTATCAAAGACTTCACCGGTGCCCGTTGCGTCAACTGCCCTGCTGCCGCCGAGCATGCCCATAACCTGCAACATCAGCTGGATGAGGACCACATCTTCATCTTGAGCGTCCATGCTGGATTCCAAGCCCAACCTATGGGCAGTTTCCCCGATTTCCTCACCGACGAAGGCACTGCATGGTATAACAACCACGACTCCAACCCGTTGTTTACTGTTGACCATGTGGCACTGACAGAAGGAAACACGCTCAACGATGCGCAAATCGATGCACCGGTAGCTGAGGCTTTGTTAGAAGAACAGTCGTTTGAGATTGTGGTTGGTCCAAGTTATGATGCAACTACTCGCCAGTTGCAGGTGGAGGTCCAAACCGTCGCATTGAATGATCTTGACGGAGAATTCTACATCACGGTTTGTCTGGTTGAGGACCATATCACAGGCTGGCAAACCATTCCAGGCGGCGTTGACAAGGAATATGATTTCCGCAACGTCTTCCGTGGCACGCTCAACGGTGCATACGGCGACTCGTTCGAAGGCTCCCATGTGGATGTCAACGACACTTTCCTTTTCAGCTATAACACTGAAATCAATGCCGACTATAACGCCGACGAGTGCTACCTGATGGTCTATGTTTACGACAAGAGCCAGGACGACAAGATTTTGCAAACGGCGGTAAAGAAAATCAAATAATCTGACGCCGAAGGTCTTATGGTCTTCAACTCCATAGAGTTCCTTATCTTCCTGCCCATTGTGGTGGCGCTATTTTATGTGCTGCCACAAAAGTTGCGATGGTTGATGTTGCTGGCGGCCAGCTGCGTGTTCTACATGTGGTTTGTGCCGAAGTACATCCTTATCCTGCTCATCACCATCATCATCGACTTCTCGGCAGGTGTGCTTATGGAGAAGTATGCCGATCGGGCTAAACTGAAAAAGACTTTTCTTGTCATCAGCATCGTGAGTACGCTCTTGGTGCTGATGATTTTCAAGTATCTGAACTTCCTTACGGCGAACCTGTCGATGCTGTGTGCCCAACTCGGCATCCAGCGGCGCTGGGTGACCGACATCATTCTGCCCATAGGCTTGTCGTTCCATACCTTCCAGAGCATGAGCTATGTGATTGAGGTGTATCGTGGTCATCAAAAGGCGGAGCGGCACTTCGGTTACTATTCGCTCTATGTGATGTTTTTCCCGCAGTTGGTCACGGGTCCCATCGAAAGGCCAGGCAACCTGCTGCGACAGCTGCATGAAAAGAAGGAGTTTGATTACGACAACATCTCGAAAGGTATGCGGCTCATCATCTATGGCTTTTTCATCAAGATGGTGGTGGCCGACCATTTGGGCGCGTATGTCGACAAGGTGTATGCCGAACCGTCGGCTTACAACTCGTGGAGTGTGATGCTGGCCATGGCCTTCTACAGCTTTCAAATTTACTGTGACTTCTTTGGCTATTCCACCATCGCTTTAGGGGCAGCCAAGCTGATGGGTTTCGACATCAGCGACAACTTCAAGACGCCTTATTTGTCTAAGAGCATCGCCGAGTTTTGGCACCGTTGGCACATCTCGCTGTCCACCTGGTTCCGTGATTATGTGTACATCCCTCTCGGCGGTAGCCGCGTGAAGTTCGCCCGTTGGGCGTTCAATATCTTGGTGGTCTTCGTGCTGAGTGGCATTTGGCATGGCGCGGCTTGGACCTTCCTGTTTTGGGGCTTCGCCCACGGCTTGCTGCATATCATCGAGAAGGCCTTGCGGAATCGTTTCCCTGAGAAAGAAACACAATCTAAATGGCTGAGTATAAGTCTGGATGCACTGCGCATCGCCAAGACTTTCGTTTTGGTTACGCTATTTTGGGTGATGTTCCGCGCCACCGACTTTGCCAATATGAAGGAGATGTTCATTGCAGCAGTCACCAACTTTGGTAGTGGCGAGAGCCTTGGCGTGAAGCCTGAAATGTGGCTCTATCTCGGCCTCTTCATCCTCTCCGACCTGCTGCTCTTCAACAGCCGCTTCGACCGATGGTGCGACAACAAACCCGTAGTGTTGCGGTGGTTTATCTATGGCCTGCTCATCTTTATGACGGTGGCCTGTTCGAGTGTCAATAGTTTCCCGTTCATCTATTTCCAGTTCTGACCATGAAGAAGTTGTTGATACGCATATTGATGGCCGCCGCGCTGCTTTTCATCCTCAACTGGATTTATACCAAGTGGTTCTTCAAGAAGGATGTGGCGGAGCATTCCGACATTTTGGAACTGGTGTGGCAGGTGGAGGCCGACAGTTGCCGCATTGTCTATCTCGGTGAGTCGTCGAACGTCACTTGTGGTGTTCAGGAAACCAGTAAGAAGAAGATTAGCCAATACCTTGCAGAATATTTCCCCAACGTGAAGACGGGCGATATGACCAAAGAGGCCTCGCATGCCCAGACCTATTACTACCTTCTGAAAAACATCCCTAAAACATCGACTGTTGAGACCGTGGTGGTGACCTTGAACCTCCGTTCGTTTGATGCCCGATGGATTTATTCCAATCTTGAGACCCCGTTGCGAAAGCAGTTGGTGCTTATGGAGGATTATCCGCCTTTCATGAACCGTTTCCTACTCGCTTTGAAGGCCTATCCCATCAGGAGTGAAGAGGAATTGGACTCGCTGACGAGGCAGCATTGGCGTGAAGACCCGCTGGTTTTCCCATATGAGTTTGAATGGGACAATGTTTACGATTGGGACTCTGCTACAGCTTGGCGCGGCCTCCACAACTACGAAGGCGAATATGACCCGAAATGGACCGAACTGGCTTGCCATTACATCAAGAGTTATGGCTTTCAGATTCGCGACGATAACCCTCGCCTGAAAGACTTTGACGACATCGTTGCCTTGAGTCGCAAACGAGGCTGGCATCTGGTCTTCAACCTGATGGCAGAGAACGTCGACAAAGTCAATTCGTATGTAGGCAAGGACTTGATGTTCTTGATGAAACAGAACCACGACTATCTGATGAACCGTTACGGGAATCTGGAGGGCGTCACTGTGGTTGACAATCTCAATTTGGTGCGTGACGTCAACTTCATTGATCAAGACTGGACCACAGAGCATTACTACGAGGAAGGCCGCCGTATTATTGCTGCCAATGTTGCTGAGGCTATAAAAGCCTTTTATCCAGAAGATTATCGAAAGCAACCCCTGTGTTTTGATGAGGGACATTACTATTTCGGTGACGAGGAGCGCAGTTTGAACGCAGTTACACCTTTTGGTCCGGCATTAGACTTGCCGACCGACAGCCTGCATTCATGTTGGGAGCGGGTGAATGTGGCTTTCATGATGAATCAGGCCGACACTTTGCATAGTACCAACCTCGTCGTACAGAGGTATGATAGAGAAGGGGGTGTGGAAACGGAGTATTATTCTCCTCAGATAGTAAAAGTCGGGCAATGGGATTTCACCACCTACGATTTGCCAGTGGATTCCGTGATGCGCGCAGCACAGCAAGTCAAAATCTTTGTTTACAATCCTGCGGAAAGCGCAGTGCGGCTGAAATGTATGGACATTTCGTTCCGTCCAGCCTACCTGAAGCCAGGGGTGAAAGGACAATCTATGAAATAAGGAGTAAGAGCAGGTCCCTGAGCCCTGAACTTGTCGAAGGGTCGAAGGGCCGTTAATCTTGTTTCTTAATTGATTTCTAAAACAGTAAGTTGCATCCCATCTACTTTAAATTTGATTTCCATCTCGCCAAAAGCCATGCCGTACACCCTTTCTGGGTCGTCTTGGTATTGCGGCCTCGGGTCGTGGGCGAGCACTTCGATGAGACTTTCCCTTTGGCTTTCAGGGACTTTTTGTAAGAGTTCGTCGGCGAAATCCACCTCCAAGAGGTATTCCGCTGGCGTTGAGGCAAAACCGCTGACGGCATCCGGGTGGCTGTCGGTGTAGGCGATGTAAGGCTTGATGTCGTAGATGGGCGTGCCATCCATCAAGTCGGCACCCGATACGTAAAGCACGGGTCCGAGTTTGGGGTCAATGTCCACTTTTTCAAGGCGCACCGACGAAAGCCCGATGGGATTGGGACGGAAGGGTGAACGAGTGGCGAACACGCCTTTGCGCACATTGCCACCCAAGCGTGGTGGGCGTACCGTCGGCGACCAAGTGTCGCGTGCCGTCTTCGAGAATTCCCAAAGTAGCCAGATGTAGGAAAAGTCTTCTAAACCGCGGACGGCTTCTGCGTTGCGGTATTCAGGCTCAAACACGATGCTGCCATGCAACGATGCGATGATGCCGCTTTGGCGCGGGATGCCGAACTTGGTCGGGAAGTCGGTGTGGATGTGGGCAATGACTTTCATGCCGCAAAAATAACGCAAATTGCCGTGCAAGCCAAAAAAAGCCTTATTTTTGCTGCCACAAAAATCCGTTTGTTATGCAAAGCAACGAAGAAATTTCCATTTTGGTACTCTATACCGGCGGCACCATCGGCATGATGCAAGACTCCAAGACGGGTGCTCTGGTGCCTTTCGATTTCGACAATATTTATGCCCATCTGCCTGTGCTGAAAAACTTCGGCTATCAGATTGACTACTATAGTTTTGACCCGCTCATCGACTCGTCAAACATGTCGCCCGACTTTTGGATTCGCTTGGCGACCAAGATAGGGGAGGAGTACGAGCATTACGACGGCTTTGTGGTGCTTCATGGATCAGACACCATGGCTTACACCGCCTCGGCCTTGAGTTTCATGCTTGAGAATCTGAACAAGCCCGTCGTGTTGACGGGTTCGCAGCTGCCTATGGGCATGGTACGCAGCGACGGTCGCGAGAACTTCTTGGCTGCCATCGAGATTGCTGCCGCCAAGGATGATGAAACGCCCATCGTCCCCGAGGTGAGCATCTTCTTCCAGAACCAGCTGTTGCGCGGCAACCGTGCCACCAAGTTCAACGCTGAGAATTTTAATGCCTTCATTTCTTCGAACTATCCCAACCTCGCCGATGTGGGCATACACATTAAATATAATAAGGAACGCATCCTGAAGCCCAACTTCAAGAAACTGAAAGTCCACACCAAGATGGACCGAAATGTCGGCATCTTGAAGCTCTTCCCCGGCATTTCCGAGGATTTTGTGCGTCATGTGTTCTCTACGCCTCATCTCAGTGCATTGGTCTTGGAGACCTTTGGCTCGGGCAATGCCACTACTGCCGGTTGGTTCTTGGATACGCTCAAGCAAGCCATCGATGGTGGGCTTATCATCCTCAATATCACGCAATGCAAGGCGGGTTCAGTGGAGATGGGACGCTATGAAACCAGTTTGGATATGGCTCGCATTGGTGTCATCAGTGGCCACGACATGACTACTGAGGCTGCTGTCGCCAAACTCATGTATCTCATCGGAGAAGGCTTGCCGAAAGCCAGAATCCTTGAAATTATGCAAAATTCCATCCGTGGTGAGATGACCCTTTGAGGCTATAATTCAAGCAATTGAATTTTTCATGCAATAAAAAAACCAATTTTTTGTTTGCTCAAAGAAAAAATGTTGTACTTTTGGCAACGATTTCAGATTGGGTTGAGGGGTTTGGAAAGCACTGGAGAGATGTCCGAGTGGTTTAAGGAGCACGCCTGGAAAGTGTGTGTACTCCAAAAGGGTACCGCGGGTTCGAATCCCGCTCTCTCCGCGGAATAGTAATGATAGGACATAGTAATTCATACAGTAATAATTAAACATTCAAACTAAACTATGAAAAAATTAATTGCTTTCCTCATGGTTGCTGGCCTGTTCACATTTGGTGTCAGCAATCTCGTTGTTGCTCAAGACGAGCAAGTGCAAACCGAGCAGACGGAACAGACCGTTGCTCCTGAACAAACCCCCGCTCCTGTGGAGACTGTTGAAGAAGTCGCTCCGGTGCAAACCGATGAGGCCGCTCCTTTGACTTTCCGCGAATCCATCAAGAAACAATTCATCGAAGGTGGTCCTAGTTTCATGGGTATCGTGTTGGTCATCCTCCTTATCGGTATGGCCATCTCCATCGAGAGAATCATTTATCTGACTCTGGCTACCGCCAACTCCAAGAAGCTTTTGGCTGGTATCGAAGCCAAGATGAAGAACGGTGATGTTGAAGGTGCCAAACAACTCTGCAAGGACACCCGTGGTCCTGTGGCCAGCATCTTCACCCAAGGCCTCATCCGTTATCAGGATGGTCAGTCACTCGAAGAGGTTGAAAAAGCCCTCGTTTCTTACGGTTCCGTTGCCGGTGGTAAACTTGAAAGCGGCTTGAGCTGGATTGGTCTTTGCATCAGCTTGGCTCCTATGTTCGGTTTCATGGGTACTGTTATCGGTATGATCAAGGCCTTTGATGACATCGCCGCTGCTGGTGACATGAGCCCCACGGTTGTGGCCTCTGGTATGAAGGTCGCTCTGTTGACCACCGTGTTCGGTTTGATCGCCGCTATCATTCTTCAGATTTTCTTCAACTTCATCGCTGCTAAAATTGAAAGCATCGTGAACGATATGGAAGACGCTTCCATCTCCTTCATGGACATCCTCGCAAAGTACAACAACAAATAATAATCAGTATCAATCATGAACAGTAAGCTTAATATTTCTAGATGGGTATTTCTCGCCCTGGCTTTGGTTACTGTCGTCATTGCTGTCTTGTACTACCTCGTTGTGGGTACGATTGAGCCAGCATTCAAGGCAGGTGAACCTACGCCTAAGGCAGACTTATTCCTGAATTGGGGCTACATCTTGATTATACTTGGTATTGTCGTTGCATTGATTTCAGTCTTCTTCACAGCCGTCGTTAAAGGTGTCAAAGGTAAGACCTTGTTGATTGCAGTCATTGCATTCGCTATTATTGCAGTTGTAGCTTACATTATGTCGAAAAGTTACTTCGCTGTTCCTTATCAAACCAGCGAAATCACTTATTCAGGCAAGACTCACGGTTGGGTCGAATTCGGCCTCAACTTCTTCTATGTCACTCTTGGCGTTGCCATCCTTTCCATCTTGTTCTCAGTAATTTACAAGGCAGTTAAAAAGTAAAACAATTCATCATGGCAAGAAAAGTTCCAGAAATCAATTCGAGTTCGCAGGCTGACATAGCATTCTTGCTGTTGTGTTTCTTCCTGATGACGACCTCGATGGATGTGGACTACGGTATCACCCGTCGTCTTCCTCCCCCCGTCGAGCAAAACGACGAGGACGTCAAGGTCAAGGAAAGGAACGTGATGAATGTAATGGTTAACAAGAATGACAAGCTGCTGGTTAACGGCAGGGAAGTCAAGAATGTCAAAGACTTGAGTGGCCTCGTCAAAGACTTTATGACGCCACGTCCCAACGACGAGACAGCTCCCGAAGTTGAGGTCAAGTCCTTCGACATCATTGGCAATGTCACCATGTCGAAAGGCGTGGTCTCCCTGAAGAATGACCGAGGCACTTCATATGAGATGTACATCCTTGTGCAGAACCAGCTGGCCAAGGCCTTCAACGAGTTGAAGGAAGAAATGGCCGTGCAAAAGCTGCACAAGCATCTGAATCAACTCACTGAAGACGAGCTCAAGATCATTAACGAAGCCGTGCCAGTGCGTGTCAGCGAGGCTGAGCCCGTTGAATACAAATCTAACTAAAGGAGGATAGAGATATGGCAAAATTCAGAAAAGAAGGTAAAAAAGAAGTGCCGCAAGTGAGCACCTCTTCACTTCCCGATATCGTTTACATGTTGATATTCTTCTTCATGATCACCACCTCAATGCGTGACGTCGAACTGAAGGTGAGAAACCAGTTGCCCATGGCTTCCGAGATCCAGAAACTCGAGAAGAAGGCATTGGTGAGCTCCATCTACATCGGCCCTCCGACCAAGAGGGACCTCGGCGACCAAACGCGTATCCAATTGGACGATGCCTTCGCCCGTACGACCGACATCGCCGACTGGATCCAAAAGGAACGCGACTCGCGCAGTGAGGCTGACCGCCCGCTGCTGACCACTGCTCTCAAGGTCGATAAGGAAACCCGCATGGGCATCGTTACCGACGTGAAACAGGAACTCCGTAAGGTGGGCGCCTTCCGTATCAACTATACGACACTGAAGGACACTTCGAAGAACTGACGTTCTTCAAACCCAAAAACAAGGGTGGCAACTCCGGTTGCCACCCTTTCTTTTTTGTCTCACCGCTTTTTTTGAAAGCATATTGGAAAATATCCGTATTTTTGCAAATTATGATAGAGCAGCTAAAAATGAAGCGATTGACCTTTTCCCTTTTATTGACATTGTTCGGCGGAAGCCTTTTTGCGCAGGCACCTACCAATTATTACAATAACGCTAACGGCAAGACTGGCGATGAACTAAAAGAAGCCCTGCATGATATCATCAAGGGACATACCACCATCTACTATTCCCAGATTTGGAACGCCTTCTGGAGCACCGACAACAAAGGCGACGGCGTGGTTTGGGATATGTATTCAGACATCCCCAACGGTACGCCGCCTTATACCTTTTCAATGGGTGATAACCAATGT
>JAEEGK010005195.1_pt1 | contig 31501 bp, 30 predicted proteins | sample 8958771 | NCBI WGS metagenome assembly JAEEGK01 (sample SAMN16246547, study PRJNA631951) | gut metagenome | biome: gut microbiome; feature: rumen; material: SC-attached | host: Bos | place: Iran: Karaj | collected 2018-10
GATTGATGAAGCGACCGAACTCTATAAACATATCTATAATGAAACCCCGAGCCGTCCGGAGGCGTACATTGCCCTGATCCGGATCTATCAGAACAGCGGCAAGGAAAAGGAAGCCGGGGAACTGATGCAGACAGCATACCAGAGTACCGGTGACACATCCTTCCAGACACAGCGGAATGACCTGCTGCCGGTTCCGCCGAAAGCTGATCCGGAGGCGGGATTCCACAGTGCACTGAAAAACCTTAAATTATCCTCTCCCCAGGGATTTGATGTGTACTTCACGTTTGACGAAAACGCAGAGCTTCCGTACGGCGGTACTCTGTACCAATATCCGGTTCCGCTTCCGGAAGGAACCCGGACGCTGCGTGCGGTTGCGGTGAACGGGCAGCTGGTTTCCGATGAGCTGAAAGGCACCTACCGGATCGCACTTCCTTCACCGATGACACCCCGGTCCAACCTGGCACCGAAGACATATAAAACCAGCCAGCGGGTTATACTGAAACCCGGCAAGGACGATATGGGGGATGATCATATCCAGATTTATTATACAATTGACGGTTCAAATCCCGACAAGCACAGCCCCAAGTTTACCGGAGAGCCGATCCTGCTGGCAAACGGATGGGTGACACTGAAAGCGATTGCGGTCAACCAGCACGGGAAGAACTCCAATACGCTGGAGGTAAAATACAAAATCGAGGCAAATCCCAAACCGAAGGAAGCCTTCAATGCCGCAGACACACTGGATTCGCTGAAACTGGGAAGTACTACACAGCAGGAATTCCAGGAGAAATACGGAGAGGGAACACCGGCAGGAACGGTGGAGAACGACGGTTTTGATACCGAATGCCGCCGGTTTGTATATCCATGGGGCTACGCAATCATGAACATGAGCAAGACCCGGAAAACCTGGGTGGTCGTGGAAGTATACTATGAGACACAGGGAGCATTCAAAGCTCCGCGCGGGACCGGAATCGGAAGAGCGGAAAAGGATGTGACCAACCAGTTCCGGGATATGCTCCAGCTGGAAAACGAAGAAGGATACCGCGGCCTTTATGAGATCACCAACGGAAAAGGAACCATTACGCCGTATGAAGACGGTTCCAAGCTCATCCGGTATACATTCTATTCTACCGAGAGCAAGTACATGGTACTGGAATACTATATCGGAACGGACGGAACCGTAACCGGAATTGACCTGAGGCATAGTGCCAAAGCACCGAGCCGTACATAGGGGTATAATCCGACGAATTTTCAGCAGGACAGGCGGGAACAGAATATGACAACCGGATCTGTTATCGACATACATGCCCATGTGTTTCCCAATGCGGTCGCGCAGAAAGCGGCGGACAGCATCGGGACATTTTACGGCATGAACGCCAGGCACGGCGGAACAGTCGGCGAGCTGACCGGAGAATATGACAAGGCCGGAATATACTGCGGCTGCATTCATTCTGTGGCAGTTACCCCGCATTATATTCCGGCTATCAACCGTTTTATTGCCGAGACAGTCAAAAAGCATTCCGGAAGGTTTACGGGATATGCCGCAATTCATCCCGAAGCAGAGGATATCTCCGGACTTGTTGATGAAGTGAAAACCATGGGACTGAAGGGATTCAAAATCCATCCCGACATGCAGCGGTTTGCACTGGACAGCCCGGAAGCCATGGATATGTTCAGCCGGATTGAGGGGCAGATGCCGGTTATGATTCATACCGGAGACAGGCGGTTTGAATATTCCAATCCCAAACGGATGAAGCGGGTGCTGGATACATTTCCACGCCTTACATGCATCTGTGCCCACCTCGGTGGCTGGAGCGAATGGGAGGATGCGTGGAAAACGCTATCAGGGTATGAAAATGTTTATGTGGATACATCCAGTTCCCTGTATGCTTTTACACCGGAAAAGGGGCGGGAAATGATCCGGCATTACAGCCGGGAACGCATCCTGTTCGGGACGGATTATCCGATGTGGACCCCGGGAGAGGAACTTGAACGGTTCCGGAAGCTGCAGCTGACGGATGATGAAGCGGAAAGAATCCTGTACCGGAATGCAGAAGATCTGCTTGAGATTACCTGAACAGGGTGCAGCCCATGTCCCTGAACTGCCGGATTTTTTCCCGGAGCACATGCTCAGACACGCCGAAATGCTCCGAAAGGCAGGAAAGGCACATGAATTCCACAGCACCGCGGTTGATCAGTTTCCGGGTCAGTGCACATTCATCCGGGACAAGATTCCGGCCGCAAATGCGACAGACCGCCGGGTTACCGACGGTCTGTTTTTCATGTTTCGGATTACTCACGGTTTTTAACCAGCCGGCAGAGATAGAGTTTCATATCATGGCCGGGTACAACAGGATTGAAGAAATCAGCTTTGGGTCCGAGATCCTCGCCGGTAAACACATCCCGGACCTGCAGGGAGTACCCGGATGCAACCGGAAGGCCGAGATCCACCATCTCCACATGAATGACGGATTCCGCATCGGAAAGATTGATGTAGGCCAGTGCGAATTCGTTGCCGGACAGATGCCGGAAAAGGGTATAGGATGAATCCGGAATATGGCGCCAGGGCATCTCGCCTTCCTTTGGATCCGGATTTCCGGTAAAGATGGATCCTTTCCGGATCAGCATCGGGGGCCGGGCTTCTTCATCCTGGTCAATCCGGAGGAGGTCACGATGCTGCATCAGGGAGACATATTCCGGCTTCAGGCTGCGCAGGTCGGCTCCCATCATCAGCGGTACTCCGCACAGGCACCACAGGGAGAACTGCATCCGGTATTCCTCATATGAGCATACCTTGCCGAAACCGACATTTCCGCGGCCGCCCATTCCGACGGTCAGCATATCCATGTCATTGAAACAGCCGACACCGCTCATGCAGAGATTATCCAGCTGGGATTTGAAGATATCCGTAAAGGAAGTATAGTTATCCATAATGTCACCGGTGGAACGGTACAGGTGCGCACCGATGCTCCGCATCCATTTCCACGGTTCCTGCTGGCCCCAGTTGCAGGCAGAGAAGACAATGTCCCGTCCGGTAGCTTTCAGGGCCATGGACATTGTCTGGTAGCGGGTCCGGCAGTCACCTGTTTCCGGGAAATTGCAGAAATCATATTTCAGATAATCCACACCCCAGGAGGCAAAAGTCTCGGCATCTGTATATTCATGGTCATAGCTGGACGGATATCCGGCACAGGTCATAACACCTGCACAGGAATACATTCCGAATTTCAGGCCTTTTCCGTGCACATAATCAGCAAGGTCTTTCATCCCGTGGGGGAATTTTTCCGGGTCAGGCACAAGGCGGCCGCTGGCATCCCGCTCACGGAGAGACCAGCAGTCATCGATTACGAGATATTCATATCCGGCTTCCAGGTACCCCTGGTCCACCATGTAATCTGCCATTTCGCGGATCAGGGAGTCATTGATTTTGTCACCGAATGTGTTCCAGGAATTCCAGCCAAGCGGCGGACGGGCAGCAAGCATAAGACACCTCCGAAATCATTTGTGATGGACAATGGAATCAGAACGGGGGATCAATGGAGAATTCCTGCCCGTCGAGAGCAGGCAGCGCACCGCCGGTATCCAGCCGCAGGGAAACAGCACAGAGCTTCAGGCTGCGGGCTTTGTACTGGCGGTTAAAGGCACGGTCGCCGTACAGGTCATCCCCGAGAACCGGGTGTCCGAGCGCAGCAAGGTGGGCGCGGATCTGATGGGTCCGTCCGGTAATCAGATGAACCCGCAGACGGGAAACAGGTCCGCTTTCAAGCGTTTCATATCCGGTTACAACAGGACGGGCATCCGGTACGGGATGATCCGTAATCCGGACGACAGCCCGGCGGCTGTCCTTTACCAGGAAAGCACTGCATACGGCAGACGGCGGCTTCATTATACCGCGGACGAGGCAGATATAGTATTTTTCAATCGTCCGGGCCCTGAAGGCGTCTTCCATAACAGCCAGAGCACGGGCGTTTTTGGCGAACAGGCAGAGACCGCTGGTTTTGTTGTCCAGGCGGTGACAGGCCGCAGGTGGAAAAAGAACCGGCCCGGAAGCAGCCGTATGCTGAAGGCACAATTCCGTCAGCGACAGTGACCCGGCTGCATCCTGCTCAACGCTGATCCCGCCGGGTTTGTTGACCAGCAGGATATCATCATCCTCATAAACAATACGGAGGGATTCCTGGCTGCGGGAATCAGGCATGCGGTCAGGGAGGTAGATCCTCAGTTCCTGACCGGAACGAAGTAAATCATCCCGATGCGCAGGGGTTCTGTCAAGCTTGACATCCCGGGAGGCAAACAGCTTGCGGATGGTACTCTCCGGCAGGTCCGGAAGGAGTTTCCGGATATAGCGGTCCAGCCGCATTCCGGCAGCATCCGGTGAAATCAGGACAGTTTTCAGAGCCATATCATTGCACCTGAGAGGAAGAAAAGTACAGCCAGCGGGGAATCTGCCCGCTGATGTTTTCAAGCGATGCCAGCATTTCCCGGGTTGGATAGGAAACGAGCATGGAGGAGAGGACCTCTTTCATGTCCTTAAATGAGACACCCTGCTTTGCCAGTATAATCAGGTCTTCCACGGCATCTTCCGGGGAAATCTCCGGACGGACTGCGCCGTCCAGAACGGAAAGCATCCGGTCATAGAGAGGAGATTCAAGATCCATCACGCTGGCAGAGGCAGTGTTCATAGCATCGCCGGACATGCTCTGGTAGGACGGCATACGGGAAAATGAAGAAAACTTTGTCATCATTCCGTCAGGCTCAGCCAGACCCGGATGCAGCAGAACCAGCTGGCCTTCCCGGTCATATGTATAATCAAAGGCTGCACGCAGCATCCGCTCCGCCAGCTCAGGATGTCCCTCCGCACAGGTGCCGGCAAGCAGTGACTGAAGATGGCGCAGTGCCGGCGCAGCCTGCATCATACCCATCAGGTAAAGCGTGCTGTCAATTCCGTCGATCACCTGCTCGACGATATCGCGAAGTTTCCGGTGTTCATCCCCGGCCAGCAGGATGAGCGCGGTTGCACACAGCTGGTGGGGCATATGAAGGACCAGTACGTTGTCTTTCCATTCGCCGCGGCACCACAGCCGGCGAATCAGACTGCGGGCGGGGATCAGGTCGTTCCAGTCCTGCAGCGCCAGATGACCGCCGAAGAGGACGATCCGGATCAGGAGATCATGTTCTTCACCGGGAAGGAGCGCCATCTCAGGCGCAAAAACAGAAAGTACGCGGTTTCGCAGATCACCCACCCGGTGGAGCAGCTGCTTTTTTCCCGAAGTTTTGTCTTCCTCGGCATACCAGGAGAGGTCATACAGTTTTTCCGCATCCCGGTCATGACAGGAAGCGTCAAAAAGACAAACAGCCGGAAAGCCTGTGAGATCTTTCTCACAGGCCTCCAGCTGGTCGGCGCGCAAAACACTCATGGTTTTATCGGCCCAGTGATATGGACGGGTATTGCCTCGTCTCAGCATAAGGTTCCTTTCGATCAGAGCTTAAGGATCCAGCCGTTCCGGTCTTCCAGCTTTCCGTACTGGATGCCGGTCAGCGTATCATACAGTTTCTGGGAGATGGTACCGATTCCGCCGTCACCGAGGGTGACTTTTTCATCGCGCAGCGCGAGCACACCGACAGGGCTGATGACAGCGGCGGTGCCGGTGCCGAAAGCTTCAGTCAGTTTTCCGGCTTTGGCATCGGCAAAAATCTCATTCACATCCAGGCGCTTTTCCTCAGTCTCATATCCGAGCTGGGCGGCCAGCTTCAGGACGCTGTCCCGCGTGATACCGGGCAGGATGGATCCGTTCAGTTTCGGGGTGACGATTTTGTTGCCATAGGCGAACATCATGTTCATGGACCCGACTTCTTCCACGTACTTCTGCTCGACACCGTCGAGCCAGAGCACCTGGGAGAATCCCTTCTTTTCGGCGATATCGCCGGCCAGAATGGACGCAGCATAGTTGCCGGCACACTTGGTGAAACCGACGCCGCCGCGGACAGCCCGGACATATTCATCTTCCACATAGATGCTGACAGGCTTTAGGCCTTCCTTATAGTAGGCACCGACAGGGGAGAGGATGATGAAGAAGCAGTATTTCTTTGATGCGTGAACACCCAGGCCGACATCGGTGGAGATCATGGTCGGACGGATATACAGGGACGTACCTTCCCGGTGGGGGACCCAGTCCGCGTCAATCCGGATCAGCTGTTTCAGGCCCTCAAGCGCTGTTTCCTCATCCAGCACAGGCATACACATCCGTTCGGCACTGCGGCTCATCCGGGCAAGGTTATCCTTCGGCCGGAACAGCTGAAGGCTGTTGTCCGCCGTGCGGTAGCACTTGCATCCTTCGAAAATGGCCTGACCGTAATGAAGCACCATGGAGGCAGGATCAATCGGGAAATCACCGTAGGGAACAATACGTGCATTATGCCAGCCGACTCCGAGCTCATAATCCATCAGGAACATATGATCGGTGAAGATCCGTCCGAATCCGAGGGCGGATTCATCCACAGGCTTCTGTTTCGGGGTCTGGGTAAGTGTCACTTTGATATCAAGCATGAGAAAACCCTTCTTTCCTCTGATAATAAAGCCATTATACTGCGGACCGGGAGAAACCACTGTCTTTTTCCTGTATTACAGTTCATCTGCGATGTCCTCGAGCTTTACCGGAAAAACCAGGTAACCGGCAGACTCATCTGCTGCGATGCCCGGTTCCAGGTAGAACACCGGATTTCCGTCCGCATCCAGGTAAAAATCCTCTTCCGGATAAAACACATCCAGCAGATCCTCTTCCGTGAAGTCATCGTAATACGGCAGGCCGCCGAGGTTCTCGGCAATCTGATCCATGATCATCTCACGGACAATCCGGCCGGCCTTTTCCGTCTGCCTGGCCAGCTGGTACTCATCCTGTTCCCCTGCATTCAGGATGCCGAGAAGACGGGGCAGATCGAATGTGGCGTCCGATAAACCATCCTGCCTGGAAAACGTATGTCCCGTCCATACACAGCGGATCATATCACCGATGAGGGATTCCTTCCGGATCAGGACGGAAAAAAACTGATCATTGTTGCAGGTGCATTCATAGGAAACATTCACCGCAACGGATTTTCCGGAATCCACATATCCGTCTGCCATAAACTGAATGTTGGTTTCCAGGGTGTACACCAGGTCGGCGTAGAACGGATTGATTTTGTCTGCGTCCGGTTCGGTTTCCGCGATGTGCGGATAACGGTAGGAATAAGTATAGGAGCCGGCAGAAGGATCATCCGGATTATACAGGACGGTCAGCGTATCCGACAGATCGGCGTCCAGCATAAGCGGATCTGCCAGGCAGGTTCCGGCAGCAATGAACAGGATGAGGAATGCGGAAAGGACAGACAGGAACCGTTTCATCTGTGAATCTCCTCTCTTCCGGAATGGCGGCTACTTTGTATAGGTATAACGGACATACATGGCGGGCATTGTGCCGTAGGAGCCGTAAACATCCGCATAAAGCCGGTAGTAGTTTCCCATTTCCCATGTGGTTTTGGACTTGTTCACAATGTAAACAGGACGTGATTTGCCGTCCTCGCTGGTATTGATGACTGCGATCTGCGGTTTCTGGGATTCGATGGCAGTAATATATCCTGTTACCCTATAGATCGTACCCATTTTGCTGCGGGCTTCAATATTGGCCAGCAGTTCACTGTAATCGGAATCATTCAGGGAGAAAGCCTTGGGCGTATATACATCAGCGATCGGGACATAGTACACGGCATGGTCCACACGGGTCGGCTTCCGGCCTTCCATTTCAGCCAGGATGGAAATAGTATTGTCACCGATATGGCCAAAATGGGCGACAAAGGAGAACCGGCCGTCGGAATCCACGGTTGAGATGTCCAGATCAGAATGATCACTCAGAACGCTGATGCGTGCGCCCGGAACCGTTGTGCCGCTGACCGTCAAAGTATCGTTATATGTGGATGTAGCTGTTCCGGCTGCAAGGTCCAGCGTAATATCCTGCTTTGCGCGGTAAATGACCAGCGTAAGGGAGTTCTCACGGCAGTACTGGGCACGGACGACAATCTCATATATATTATCACCCTGCGGCTGGACCGGTGCGTTAATGCTCAGTTCACCATCCATACTCACCGTATCGCTGTAATCGTCACCGTTCATGGTGACCTTGGAGCCGGGACGGACATTGAGAATGATATTGGTCATGGTGGTGGATACGGTGCTCCGCGGGGCGCGGGGCTCCACCAGAGTCAGGGGGCTGAGCGGAATGGCAATGGTATACGTAATCAGGTCCAGGGGGGTCTGGCGGCCGGAAGAATTTTTCAGGAACGGAGTCAGCGTAACATCCATGGTTTCGCCCAGTGTGCCTTCCAGATTGTCATACCAGGTATGGTCCGGAATTTCAATGGTCGCGTAACCGTCCACAACCACATAGCTGGCATGGAGTTCCTTGATATATATGGAAGTCCCTTCCTCGCCGGGTATCAGGATAGTATGTGCGGCAAGATCACCGGCCACCGTGGATGTGATAATCGCATCCGTGTTGAAATGCGGCTGCCGGCTGGCAAACAAGCGGGTCCAGGCGAAATAACCGCCGCCGCCGAGAAGTGCCAGGGCCAGGATTATGACTGCAATCCGGCGGAAAATGGTTCGCCCGTCACGGGCTCCATATGGTGAAAAAGCGGATGTATATGTGACGGAACGGCTCCGACCTGCGCCAGGGTATTCCGGAAGGATCGGATCATAGGACCGGGGTTCAATAAAGGTCCCGGCGTCGTCCATAAAGCGGACGCGGTGGCGGACTTCTGATTCCCGGCGCATTTCCCTGTCGGAATATGAAGGAACAGAATCGGCTGGTTGTTCGGCGGCTGTTGCCGGGCTGACTTTTTCAGCAGCTGTTTTACGGACCGGCTGCTGAAAACGGGCAGTTTCGTCCTGCATCTGTTTTTTCAGTTCAGCTCCCCGCTTTTTGCGGCGCTTGAGGTCCTGCATCTCTCCTGCCAGCGTGTCCCGGGAGTCCGGTGTATCATCCACCATGCCGAACTCATCGGCACGCAGGTAAGCAGTGGAAGCGCCGCCGTCCCGGAGTGTGTCTTTCCAGGCCACGCGCGAGGAAGCATCGATATTCAGGGGAGTACCGCATCGGGTACAGTGGGGCATGGAAGCACGGTTCCACTGACCGCATTCAGGGCATTTCATCCGTCGTTAACCTTTCGTTATTCATCGTCATCATCGATAACCAGGAAACTGTTCTGCAGGTAATCCTGCATCTTGATGCGGGCTTCCGGCCAGTTGATTTCCCTGGCAGCCATCCCGGCGAACCAGATCGGCCGGCTGTCGCTGTCGGCGGGAATACGGAGCTCTTCAATGGTGCAGTTCCGCAGCTGCCAGGCGTACCCGGCAGCTTCAAGCAAGTCCTGTGCTGACATGTTGGTCTTGTTGCTGAGGCTTGCCAGCTCATTGGCCAGCGCATTGGCTTCATCCAGGGAGAAACCGCGGCATTTGTCCGCCAGCGCGCTGAGGACATTCCGGGCACGCTGGGTTCTCATCAGGTCTCCCTGGCTGTTATCCTTCCGGATCCGCATATAGAGGACCGCGGCCCAGGGCTTCAGCCGGTAAAGACCTTCCGGCGCTCTCCTGTTCCGGGCAATATCATACTGCCCGTCCACGGAAACCACCCAGCCGGGATCCACCTCGTAGTTATTCCGGAGATAGCTGATATCAGCTGAGCTCAGCTGTACATCCACACTGCCGCCCAGGACCGGCAGCGCAACAACGTCACGGACCTGGAAAAATGTGAACATCATGTATTTTTCAATCCGGAAGCCCAGGTGCTCACCGATCAGCCGGCACAGTGCTTCGGGACCGTAATCATTGTATACATAGTTGATCCGGCCATAGTGTTTCCTGGTTTCTGTACTGTCCGGCCGCTGGATGATCGCATCCCGGATGATGGAAGTCAGCATGATCCGCTTGGCGCGGGTATCCAGGGTGAGGATCACAATTCCATCGGTATTGCCCCAGTCATCCTTGTGCTTTCCGGCGGCTTCGGATGGATTCTTTGCGTCATCCGGGCGAGCATCCCTTTTTTTCTGGTCCAGAACCAGCAGGAGATAATGATGCTGGTCCGGGTTATCCGGGGGAAGCTCATCCCACGGAACGATCTCAAAGGGAACAGGATTCCGTCCATATTGATTTTTGAATTCATCTGCCCATGCAATATCGGACGCCGATGCAGCAGCCGGCACCAGAAGAACGATGAACATCAGAAAGCAAATCAGCCTGCGCGCCAAAGCATAACACTCCTTTTCCCCACAGGGGACAAATATACAAATTATATTATACTATGAACAGGATGGAATGTAAATTTGCTTTTCCCGAAAAGAATGATATAATCCGTACAGAGTTCAATGCAGCAAGGGGTTTGTCAAAATGGATTATGATGTTCTGATTATCGGCGCCGGACCGGGCGGGATTTTCACTGCCTATGAACTGACCCGGGACACCGGCCGCGCGATGAAAATCGCGGTATATGAACTGGGAAATCCGCTGGACCGCAGGAAATGCCCGATTGACGGGGAAAAGGTCAAAAGCTGTATCCGGTGCAAAACCTGCTCAATCATGAGCGGATTCGGAGGCGCCGGTGCGTTTTCTGACGGGAAATACAATCTGACCAATGATTTCGGCGGCAGCCTTCATGAGCATGTCGGCAAGAGCCGGGCAATGGAACTGATGAAGTATGTTGACTCCATCAATCTGCAGTATGGAGGAGAGGGAACAAAGCTTTACTCAACCGCCAACAGCGCGATTAAACAGATGTGCCTCCAGAACGGTCTGCACCTGCTTGACGCACAGGTGCGCCATCTGGGAACGGATATCAACTATGTGGTACTGGAAAACCTCTATCACGAGCTGAAGGACAAGGTACACTTTTTCTTCGGGACAGCCGTCTCCGCAATCCGGAAAACAGAGGGTGGATTTGAAGCGACGCTCGATGACGGAACGACCGTGAAAGCAGCGCAGTGTGTTGTTTCGGTGGGCCGCAGCGGAAGCAAATGGATGGAAGGCGTATGCCGGGAAATGAAAATTCCGACGCACAGCAACCGTGTGGATATCGGTGTGCGCGTCGAAATCCCGGCTGCTGTTTTCAGCCATCTGACGGATGAACTGTACGAAAGCAAAATCGTATACCGCACCGCCAAGTTCGAAGACCTGGTGCGTACATTTTGCATGAATCCCCACGGCGCGGTGGTCAGCGAAAACACAAACGGAATTGTAACGGTGAACGGCCACAGCTATGAGGATCCAGCCCGGCATACGGACAATACCAATTTTGCATTGCTGGTGAGCAAGCACTTTTCGGAACCTTTCAAGGATTCAAACGGATATGGCGAGTCTATTGCACGGCTCAGCAATATGCTGGGCGGAGGCGTGATTGTCCAGCGGTTCGGGGATCTGGTCCGCGGCAGGAGAAGCACGCCGGGAAGAATTGCCGGGTCATTTGTCACACCGACACTGACCGCTACTCCCGGAGACCTGAGCCTTGTAATTCCGAAACGGATTCTGGACGGGATCATCGAGATGATCTATGCGCTGGACAAAATCGCACCGGGTACGGCGAATGACGATACGCTTCTGTACGGCGTGGAAGTGAAATTCTACAATATGGAAGTGGAACTTGATGAGAACCTGGAAACGCAGTATCGCGGTCTTTATGTGATCGGTGACGGGAGCGGCGTAACGCACAGCCTCTCACATGCCAGTGCCAGTGGTGTCCATGTGGCCCGGAAAATCCTGGCAGATATGAATCATTCGGTATAAATCTTTTCAGAGTACGGAATTGAATCGGGCAGGCCGCAGCAAACGGCCCACAGCCTCCAGGCCGTGAGATCCTCCGGATCCGCGGCCTTCTTCCATTCTGCCGGAGAGGTGTAAATGTGCACGGGCAGGTCTTTCCAGCGGTCGCTGAGGGAAGTGCCCTTCCGGAGCGAAAGCAGCAGCGTGCGGTCAGGGGGTGCAAGCGATTCCAGCCGCGCACGGGTAACATCCAGCATTGCCGCTGCCATCAGCCGGCTGATCCGGGCTCCCGGATAGCGGCGGGTGGACAGACACTGAAGCAGCTGATCCCGGGAGGAACATAAAGAAGCTGCTTTTTTCAGGGCATTCTCCAGGCCCTCGGAGAGATCCGGAAGTTCTGAAAGTCCGGCGGTACGGAGCTTGGTGATCAGCAGGGTGTCCAGTTTCCGGGAATCGGGAATCCGCCGGTTCAGGAATGCGGCCCTTGTCCGGTCTGCGGAAAATGCAGGCATGGCCGCCAGGGCAGGAATGTATATTCCCCGGGCCAGACTCTCACGGAGCGCGGAGGCGGAAGGTGTTTCTGTACGGATATCCGGATCGTGATACCCGCCGCGGCGCGGAATGACAACCGGAACAACGGGAGAATGCATACGGCGCAGCGCACGCAGGTAACAGACGGCAAGGATGTTGTTCGGACGGAACAGTACTGTACCGGCTTCCGGCAGGCAGTCGTTGACGGCTGCAGACAGCGCGGCGGGATATCCTTCTCCGCTGGAAAGATGACAGTTCAGTGTTTCCGTAAAGTGCGGCGGGGAATCTTCCAGAAGGCCTGCCACGCCATTCAGCAGGTGGAGGTCCGGCGTTTCCGCGCCGAACGCAAGATGGGTGATACCCAGGCCTGCGAGCAGGTGAACAGCTCCGAAAGCATAATGTTCCGCATCCCGGATGGTCCAGAGAACCGGCATGGCGAACACAGCATCGGCCCCTTCATGGACGGCACAGGCGGCCCTGTCAAACGGGGACAGCATGGATAATTCGCCGCGCTGCTTCACACATGGGGAGAGCGCGATATATACGGCATCCGGCCTGACAGCTTTCCGGGATTCGGAAAGATGGAGGGCGTGTCCGTTATGAAAAGGATCATATTCTGCAACGATCCCGAGAATGGTTTTTCGATCTGGCATCTTTTCCTCCGTATGCTCCGGGTCAGCCTGCAGCGGTACATCTATACCGGGGATACAGGCCCCGGCGCGGATTAGTTCATGCGGACAGAACAATTATACCAGAAAAGACACATGAAACAAAGGACGGATTCCGGAAACGGGATGCCCTGGCTGCCCGGAACAGCGGCGAAATATTGATTTTCTGCCGGATGTAGGATATACTAAATTGATTTATCAGGAGGGAGGATTCATTATGAAACTGATTATTGCGATCGTTCAGGATGAAGATTCTTCTAAGCTGTTATCCAAACTGATGCAGAAAGGCTTCGGGGTAACCAAGCTGGCGACCACTGGCGGTTTCCTGAGGGCCGGGAATACAACACTGCTGCTGGGCGTTGATGAAGACCGCATTTCCGAAGCGATTCACATCATTGAAACGGTCTGCAAGAGCAGGAAACAGATGACGGCGGCTACTACCGGCATTAACAATATCACCCATGGGGAATATGCCGCGTTTCCGATGGAAGTTACCGTCGGAGGAGCGACCCTGTTTGTGCTGAACGTGGAACAATTCCTGAAAGTTTAACGGGTCGGATGGCATGAAACCGGATTTAGCGTCTTTTCATGAACAGGGGAAAGAAGTCAGCGGACTGCTGTCCCAGCTGGCGGATGGCCGGCTGGTTCACGCAAGCCTGATTACAGGGGAAAAAGGAACCGGAAAACGGACGCTGGCAAAGCTGATAGCGTCCGCTCTTCTGTGCAGTTCCGGCGGAAACCGCCCATGCGGCATATGCAGGGACTGTATTCTGGCTGAGCAGGGTGAGCATCCGGACATGACGGTAATCCGGCAGGGTGTACCGCTTGCACCGGATGGGAAGAAGGACAGGACCACCATTCCGGTGGACGATATCCGGGAAATGATCCGGATATGCGGCAGCCATACGCTGGAGGGGAAGGCGCGTGTAGTTCTACTGCTTGATGCGGACCGGATGACTGCCCAGGCACAGAACAGCCTGCTGAAAACCCTGGAAGAACCGCCGGAAAACACCTATATTATTCTGGTGACCGAGCATCCGGAGGCGCTTCTGACGACTGTGATCAGCAGGTGCCGTCCGATCCGGCTGAAAGCATGGTCTGATGAATATATTCTGAATGTGCTCGCAGAAGAAGGAATCAGGGGAAACCGTGCGGAGGAGTGCGTGGAAGAGGCGCACGGTTCCATCGGCAGGGCGCTTGAACTTGCCGGTGATGAGGAATACTGGAAAACGCGCGCTGAAGTGAACGGCCTCTTTTTCCGGCCGGCCGGAACCGGGAGAAGCGATATCCTGCGGGTTTCAAACAGCTGGAAAGAGAGAAAGGCCGAAGCCGGAACCTTGCTGAACATACTGGAAACATCCCTCGACCGGATGGTTCGCTGCCGTTACCGGGGAAAGGGCGGAAGTGAAGAAAACGGCTTGCCGGATAACTGGAAGCGTTTTTCCGAGAAAGCAGGGCCTGAAGAATTTACCGGGCTGATCAACGCGGTCAGTGATGCCCGGAAACAGATTGAGTCGAATGTCAATTTCCAGGCGGTTCTGGAACAGCTTCTTTTTGTCTTTATGGGGGAAGGAAACAAATGGTAAAAATTGTTGGAATCCAATTTCAGAATAACGGGAAAATACACTATTTTGACTCGTGCGACCTGATGCTGAAACCGGGTGATTATGTTGTGGCGGATACAGCCAAAGGACTGGACCTGGGTGAGGTTGTGATCGGAATCCGGGAAGCGGAGGAATCCGCGAACGCGCCGATGCGGAAGATTGTCCGGATTGCCACACCGCAGGATGTCCAGCACAGCAGCGAGAACCGGGAAAAGGAACGGGAGGCATATCAGACCTGCCAGAAAAAGATTGCAGAGCATCAGCTGGACATGAAACTGGTCTCAGTGGAATATGCATTTGACAACAGCAAGATCCTGTTCTATTTTACCGCAAACGGCCGGGTGGATTTCCGGAGCCTGGTGAAGGACCTGGCTTCCGTATTCAAGATGCGGATTGAACTCCGGCAGATCGGGGTCCGGGATGAAGCGAAAATGCTCGGCGGTCTCGGACCTTGCGGCCGCCCCATCTGCTGCGGCGCGTTTCTCGATGAATTCCAGCCGGTATCCATTAAAATGGCCAAGGAACAGAACCTTTCGCTGAATCCCACCAAGATCAGCGGAGTCTGCGGGAGACTGATGTGCTGCCTCAAATATGAGCAGGATCATTACGAACAAACCCGCAAAAAGATGCCGAAGACCGGCCGGGAAGTTTCCACACCGGCCGGTACGGGGATTGTCTCTGACCTGAATATCCTGAAGGAAACAGTCAGTGTCCGGATTACGACCGGCGACTCCAGCGAGATCAAGGAATTCCCGCTGGAAGAAATCATTCGGACGGATGCTGAAAAAACGCAGGACAAGACACCCCAGGCCGGGAAAAAGAACCGCGGTTCAGCGGAAAATGATTCCCGGAACGGAAGCGGCGAGCGGGAACGGGTATCCGGAAATGAGCCCGGAAGGGATAACGGAAACAACGGCCAGCGGGAAACCAGACCGGAAGCCGGTCGGCAGGGACAGCCGCAGGAGGGCAGAAAGGGAGTCCGGAAGGACGGACAGCAGCTGGGGAAACCCGTCCGGCGTGAAAATCCCAACCGTACAAAGGAAGAAGACGTGACAGCGGAGCAGCCCGCTCCGGTCCCGGAGAAAAAGACAGAAGCGGCCACCACGCGCGGAAGCTGGGCGGACGCGCTCCAGAAGGCAATGGATGCCATCAGCTGATGCCGGCGGATGGTATTGCAAAAACGCGGATTCGATGTTATATTATGTGGGACAACATTCCCCAAACAATTTTTGGAGGTAGGATTATGGCTTACAAAATTTCTGAAGACTGCATCAGCTGCGGCGCCTGTGCTGCGGAATGCCCCGTGAACGCGATCTCCGAAGGAGACGGCAAGTACGAAATCAATCCCGATGTGTGCATCGAATGCGGTGCCTGCGCGGAAACCTGCCCGGTAGGAGCTCCTGCCCAGGCGTAATCCGGATTTGCGCAGTCCAGGCCGGCCATATGCTCTATGGCCGGCTTTTGTTATACGATCATTTTGACGCACAAAAAAACCTGCGGCCTCAACCGCAGGTCCTGTACACCATTAGGGACTCGAACCCTAGACACCCTGATTAAGAGTCAGGTGCTCTACCAACTGAGCTAATGGTGCTCACAGCGAACAGATGTTATTATACAGAAAACAGAAGGTTTGTCAAGCAGAAATATTCAAAAATTGCAGGACTATTTTTTTCCATGATTTATGGTATAATCGTTCCGTAACAGCGGAGGGATGAATTTGAGTCTGAGACTGGCAGAACCGTTACCCGAGCGGGACGCGGGCATGCTGAACGCACTTCAGCTGGCCTACCTGGGCGATTCCGTATGGGAAACCGTAGTACGTGATACGCTTGTGCACCGGGGGCTGAATGTCCACCATATGCACCGGGCATGTGTGGAATATGTCAACGCTGCGGCGCAGGCATCTTTTCTGGAAACAATCCTGCCGGAAACCGATGAACGGGAACAGGAGATTATCCGGCGGGGGCGGAATGCCCATGCACGGCATCCTGCACCGAAAAACCAGGAGCCGGGGGACTATTCAGCTGCAACCGGATTTGAAGCCCTGATCGGTTTCCTGTATATTACAGGCAATGAGGAACGGATTCTTCATTTTGCCGGAATGATTATCGGAGGAAATGGCAATGGCTGAAAGAAAACAGATGAACGTGATTCTGATCCGGTACACGGGTTTTCCGGAGGAAACGGTTTCACTCGGCGCCAAGCTTTGCTATTCCAGAGCCAGCATTGCCGACCTGAAAGCAAAAATCTCCGAGAAGGACCAGTCTGCATTTATCCAGAAACTGATGAATATGGGGCATGAATCAGTGCTGGAGCATGCCACATTTACCTTCGGAATTGAGGGCGTCAGCCGGGCACTTCTTGCCCAGATTACCCGGCACCGTGTTGGCGTAGCCTTCTCGGTCCAGAGCCAGCGCTACGTTTCCTATGAGAACGGATTTGGATATATTATTCCGCCAAGCATTGAGGCGCTGGGTGAACAGGCTGTCCAGGAATACCATAACCAGATGAATCAGATTGAAGAATGGTATAAATCCTGGCAGGAAAGGCTTGGGAAGCAGGGGGAAAAGTCGAATGAAGACGCCCGCTTTGTTCTTCCGAACGCTTGTGAAACACGAATGCTTGTGACTATGAATGTACGGGAACTTCGTCATTTTTTCAGCCTCCGGATGTGCTCACGCGCCCAGTGGGAAATTCGTGCGCTGGCAGAAAAAATGCACGAGCTGTGCCTTCAGGTTTCTCCGGAACTTTTCCGGGACGCAGGCCCTGCCTGTCTCCGCGGGAAATGCCCGGAAGGGGAAAAAAGCTGCGGAATGCAGAATATTAAGCGGGAAGAACGTGAGAAGCTTCTTGCCCGCCTGAATGAGGAGAATCAGAATGCCGAATAATAATTTCAGCAACAGGGATCGGAAGAAAACCCCGGCGGCGTCGTATGGTCAGCGGGAACGGAAAGGATTCAGCCCTGCGGGCGGAAGAAAAAACAGTGACAATCCGCGGGAACGGAACAGTTTCCGTCCTGCGGCAGCCCGCAAAACGGAAGAGAGCCCGCGCAGGAATGGCCGGTCTTTTCCGGGTGCAAATCCGGAAAGGGATGATTTCCGGAAGAACAGCGGATACCGTGATTTTGAATACCGGGAGGAAGCACGCCCGCGGCGTGAACGCGTTCCTGCATATGAAAACCGCCCGGATCATGATGCTGAGGCGGAAAAGTATATCCTGACCGGCAGGAACCCGATACGGGAGGCGCTGAAGAATCATCGTGACCTGGAAAAACTGATGGTTCAGAAAGGCGACCTGTCGGGATCAGCCCTGGAAATTATCCAGAAGGCGAAGGAACAGAAGATTATGATCCAGACGGTGGACAAAAGCCGGCTGGATGAAATTGCCCCCCGTCATCAGGGACTGATTGCCTTTGCTTCAGCTTACCAGTACTGTACGGTGGAGGATATTCTCGATGCGGCCCGTGAAAAGGACGAACCTCCTTTTATCATTATTCTGGATGGGGTGACAGATCCCCATAACCTCGGCGCGATTATCCGAACGGCAGAGTGCGTGGGGGCGCATGGCGTGATTGTGCCGCAGCATCGCAGCGTAGGACTGACACCTGCAGCAGTCAAATCATCTGCTGGAGCGGTGGAGTATGTGAAGGTTGCCCGTGTCATGAACCTGAACCGTACAATCGAGGAGCTCCAGAAGGCAAACATCTGGGTCTATGCCCTGACAATGAACGGAAAGGATTTCCGCGAAATCTCCTTTGAAGGCGGAACTGCTCTTGTGATCGGTGCCGAAGGCGAGGGAATCAGCCGGTTGACAGAGGAAAAGTGTGACGCGTCTGTATCCCTTCCGATGAAAGGACATCTGGACAGCCTGAATGCATCTGTGGCTGCCGGTATCATGATGTACCGAGTGTTTACATCGCGAAGCAAATGATGACCGAAGGCGGGGAGAAGCTGCATGTTGGATGAAAGAAAACTGCCGGACAAACAGCCGGAAGAAATGAATAACACAGCCGATACGACCGTCAGCGAAGAGAATGAAATGGGTTTCCTGAGCGCCCGGTATCAGCAGATGAACGATGAACAGGTGGTTGAAATGTGCCACCAGGGAGATTCTGAGGCAGAGGAATACCTGCTGAACAAATACAAGAATTTCGTCCGGGCCAAAGCGCGGAGTTACTTTCTGATCGGAGCTGATCATGAAGACATCGTGCAGGAAGGAATGATCGGACTGTATAAGGCGATCCGGGATTTTAAACCGGAAAAGCTCAGCTCATTCCGCGCGTTTGCAGAACTGTGCATTACCCGCCAGATTATTACAGCCATCAAGACGGCAACCCGGCAGAAGCATATTCCGCTGAACAGTTACGTTTCGCTGAACAAACCCCTGTATGACGAGGAGAGCGACCGTACACTGCTGGATGTGATTATGGAAGGACGGATTTCCGATCCGGAAGAGCTGATTATCAACCGTGAGAACCTGGGCAACATCCACAACAAAATCAGCGAGGTCCTTTCCGGACTGGAGCAGGAAGTGCTGCAGGCATATCTGGACGGAAAAAGCTATCAGGAAATAGCAGACGCGCTGGGACGCCATGTCAAATCCATTGACAATGCGTTACAGCGCGTGAAAAGAAAACTTGAAAAATATCTGGAAGAAAAGTGGGTATAGACCACCGGCTCTCAGTTAGTGCCTTCGGGTGCGGAAGCGGCGGCGGAATCGGCAGATTCCGCCGTTTCATCATTTTCCTCAGCCTGTTCCGCCTCTTTCGATTCCGGAGCGGATTCTTCTGCCTCTTCCGGAGCAACGGAGCCGGCAGTGACAGCATACTGGCTGACAGTTTCATCGATAACGGTCTGCAGGATAACCGGTGATTCGATCCGGCGTGCACCTGCGGTGATTGTCCGGAAGTCTGCGGCATCAGAGTCGTTCAGGGAATGAACCTGTCCAAGAACAGCCACAAGTGCAATCATCACCACGGAAAGAGAGCAGAGCGCAATCATCGGAACCCGGATGGAACGGCGGGACGGAACGGAGTCCGGCTCGAGGGCTTTCCGGTATATGCGGCTTTTCAGTTCATCACCGGCCTGAAGACCGGAAAGAACCTGTTCCGTTACTTCGGGCAATTGTTCAATTCTGGTCATCTGCCCCATCTCCTTTCAAATCATTTGCCAGTCTCGTCCGGGCCCGGCTGAGCCGGGAGGACACAGTGCCTTCTGAAATTTCGAGCATCATAGAGATCTCCGACACTCCATATCCCTGGTAATAGTGCAGCAGGACAACTTCCTTGAAAATGGCCGGAAGCCTGTTGACAGCCTCTGCAAGGGTGGCGTTTTCCGCCAGACGGCCGATTTCATCATCTGCCGGGAAAAGCTCAAAGGCCGGATGTCCGAGAACAACGCGTTTCATCCATGCGCCCCGCCAGAGGTCCCGGCACCGGTTAAGCGCCACTTTCAGGAGCCATGCCTTCTCCCTGCCTTCCACGAGAGTGGGGCGGGAAGTGAGGAACCGGACGAATACATCCTGGGTGACATCCTCCGCACGCTGGCGGTCTCCGAGATAATAGTATGAAACGCGGAGCACATCAGTCGCGTACAGATCATACAGCTGCTCGAAGGAAAGTCCGGAAGCAGGAGCACCGTCTCCGGCTGCCGGCTGCCGGCCGGAAGCCTCTTCCATTGATAGTAACGAAACAAACAAGCGGTTTATTCCCCCGTTATCGGAAAAAATTGGATAAAAACAAAAATTTCTGAAATTCCAGCCGGAGTCCCGTAACAGCCCGGCTGATTTGCAATCGGATAACGGCGTGATAGGCAATATGCCATTCCATTATCAATAAAACAGTATAACACAATCCGTCAATAATTGAAACCTGTCAGCAATGATTTGTTGACTGCAAGATGTGCAAATTGCACTTGACGAAAGTGTCGTAAACGGGTTAATATATTACCAGAGAAAGCATAAAACGATTTTGCATGTCAGTTCGTGTATTATGCGCGCACATCATAATAATAAAGGAGCGTGTTACCCTGTGTTAAGAAAAAAGACTTGTGTTGCGATGCTTCTCGCTGGCGGTCAGGGAAGCCGGCTTGGTATTCTGACCAAGAATGTGGCGAAACCGGCAATTCCGTATGGCGGGAAGTACAGAATTATCGATTTTCCGCTGAGCAACTGTACAAACAGCGGTATTGATACGGTTGGCGTGCTGACCCAGTATCAGCCGCTGGAACTGAATGCATATATCGGAAGCGGTGCCCCGTGGGATCTGGATATTTCCAACGGCGGTGTTTTCGTGCTTCCCCCGTACCAGAAGGGGAAGAGCGGGGAATGGTACCGCGGCACAGCAAACGCGATTTACCAGAACATCGCATTTATCCAGCAGTATAATCCGGACTATGTGCTGATCCTGAGCGGTGACCACATCTACAAGATGGATTACAATGCCATGCTGAACTATCACATCAGCCATGGTGCGGATGCGACGATCGCGGTTCGTCCGGTTGCCTGGGAAGAAGCTCCCCGTTTCGGCATCATGAACACCGATGAGAATGACCGGATCATTGAATTCGAGGAAAAACCCAAAAAACCGAAGAGCAACAAAGCTTCCATGGGTGTATATATCTTCACATGGGAGAAACTGTACAAATACCTGACGGATGATGAAGCGGACAAGGGAAGTTCCAATGACTTCGGAAAAAATATCATTCCGAACATGCTCAATGACAACCAGGTAATGATGGCCTATAATTTTACCGGTTACTGGAAAGACGTGGGAACCATTGAAAGCCTCTGGGAGGCCAACATGGACCTGCTTGAAAACCCGATGCCGATGGATATGCATGACAAGAAATGGCGGATTTATGCCAAAAATCCGGGCATGCCGCCCCATTATATCGCCAAGGGCGCTACCGTAACCGATACGCTGATTACAGAAGGCGGCGAGATATACGGGAATGTCCATCATTCCATTCTGTTTGCCGGAGTTGTGGTGGAGGAAGGCGCTTATGTTGAATCCAGCGTTATTATGCCCGGCAGTGTGATCAAACGGGGTGCTGTCATCCGCAGGACTATTGTGGCTGAAAATGCCGTGATCGGCGCAGGCGCGATTGTCGGTGAAGAGGAAGGCAATATCGCGGTGGTAGGCCAGGGCATTACCATTCCCGCCGGGGCAACCGTTCCGGCCGGACAACAGGTAGATGAAGCGTATTCTTTCTGAAAAATGGAAAGGAATGAAACAGAATGAAAGATATAATGGGAATTATCTATACCGGTGAAAATGACGCCCGGCTCCGGGAACTGACGATAACCCGGGCAATCGCCGCCATGCCGGTCGCCGGCAGATTCCGCGTGATTGACTTCCTGGTTTCCAGCATGGTGAACGGCGGAATGAAAAATATCGGTGTAATCATGCAGAAAAACTATCACAGCCTGATGGACCATCTCGGTTCCGGCAAGGAATGGGACCTGCACGGCAAACATGAAGGCCTTCATATCCTGCCGCCGTTCCTGACACGCGAGAACGTCGGCCTGTATCCTGGAATCCTGGACGCACTCCGCTCCAACAACAGCTACCTGACCCGGAGCAAACAGGAGACCCTGGTATTAAGCAACAGCAATATTCTTTACAATGCCCGTCTGGATGAGCTGATCAGCTTCTACAGGGAAACAGGGGCGGATATCACGCTGATGTACACGAAAGATCCCGCGATGCTCCGGGATGAATACGGTACATACATCAAAGTGGAGGAAAACGGCGACGTGACCGACATGGAGGTTCAGCCGACCCATCCTGCATACGGAAACTGCTATATGCAGGTATTTGTAATGAAACGGGAACTGCTGCTGGACCTTGTGGACAAAGCGGTCGCACATGGCCTGCATTCCATGGAAAAGGATATTTTCCTGCGCCTGATCCAGAGCCGGAGCGCGAAGATCAACGCATATGAATACAAGGGAAAATGCTGGCATATCGACTCTGTTCAGAGCTATTTCCGGTTCAATATGGAAATTCTCGATCCGAAAATGCGCAAGGGCCTTTTCCGGGATGAACTTCCGGTTTACACAAAAGTGCGTGATGAAATGCCCGCCTATTACGGGGACAATTCCACCGAGCTGAATTCCCTGGTAGCTGACGGCTGCCAGATTGAAGGAAAAGTGGAAAACAGCGTGCTCTTCCGCGGCGTCAAGATCGCTCCCAATGCCCATGTCAAAAACTGCATCATCATGCAGGACGGCCAGGTGCAGGAAGGAGCATATATCGAGAACTGCATTCTGGACAAGGAAGCCATTATCCGGCAGAATGCCCGGCTGATCGGTCCGGAGGCATACCCGATCGTTATCGGCAAGAATGTTGTGATTTAAGGAGGAATCATCGTGAAAATCCTGTTTACTGCCAGTGAGTCTGTGCCGTTTGTCAAAACAGGCGGTCTGGCTGACGTGGTTGGTGCACTGGCCCCGGTACTGGCTGCGCAGGGGCATGATGTCCGTGTAATCATCCCGGATTTCAGTGCAATTCCGCAGGAATACACGGAGAAAATGGTTCATGTATGCGACTTTGAGGTTCAGCTGGGCTGGCGCCGCCAGTACTGCGGAATCGAAAAGATCGAAATGGACGGAGTTATCTGGTATTTCATGGATAACAAGTTCTATTTCGGGAGGCCGTATATCTATGGTATGGGCGGCGATGAGTATGAACGGTTCGGCTTCTTCTGCCGGGGCGTCCTGAACATGCTGCCGCTGATTGATTTCCAGCCGGATGTGATCCATGCGCATGACTGGCAGAGCGGCATGGTGCCCGCACTCCTGAAGATTCAGTATGCCCACCTTCCTTTTTACGGAAAGATTAAAACGGTGTTTACAATTCATAATCTCCAGTATCAGGGCATTTTCGGGATCCGCGAAGTCCAGGATATCCTGGGACTTGGTGACAGCCTGTGGACGGATGATAAACTGGAATGCTTCGGATGCGCCAATTTCCTGAAGGCAGCGCTGGTATACAGCGATGCAATCACAACGGTCAGCCCGTCCTATTCCGAGGAAATACAGACGGCCTACTACGGAGAACGGCTGGACGGTCTCCTCCGTGCACGGAAAAAGGACCTGCATGGTGTGCTGAACGGAATTGATATGGCGGATTACGATCCGAAATCGGATACAAGAATCGCATCCGTTTATTCCATCGGAGATATGGGCGGGAAGGCTGCGTGCAAGAAAGCCCTCCAGGAGGAACTGGGGCTGGATGTTCGGCCGGATGTTCCGATTATCGGAATGGTTGGCCGCCTGAGCAATCAGAAAGGCCTGGACCTGGTGGATTATGTGATTGCCGATATTATGCGGCTGGATATCCAGCTGGTTGTTCTGGGCATGGGTGAAGGACGGTATTTCAATCTGTTCAGCTGGGCTGAAGGTGAATATAAGGGAAGAGTTGCAGCCCGGTTCACAATGGATCACGCCCTGGCCCACAAGATTTATGCCGGCGCGGATATGTTCCTGATGCCCAGTCAGTTTGAACCGTGCGGGCTGAGCCAGATGATCGCAATGCGGTACGGCACGGTTCCGATCGTCCGGGAAACCGGCGGACTGCGGGATACGGTGCTGAGCTACAATGAATTCTCCGGTGAGGGAAACGGATTTACGTTCTTCAACTATAACGCGCATGATATGCTGCACACGATTGAGCGTGCCGTGGATTATTACCTGCATCACCGGGATATCTGGCAGATCATCCAGAAACGCGGGATGGAAGGCGATTACAGCTGGAATCATTCCGCCGGCGAATATATGAAAATTTACCAGGACCTGTTTACCGGGAAAAAGCCGGAAGAACCGCCCAGAGCTCCGGAGAAGAACCCGGTTGTGATGGAAGACCTGTAAACGGGGACGGAAAATTCAAAAAAAGATGCGCCGATTGTGCGCATCTTTTTTCAAAGACATGGAGGCAGCACCATTGGACCAGTTGATTCATGAAGACGAGACCATGGAGGATCTGCAGCTTGGCGGACTTCGGCTGCTGCAGAAAAAAACAGGATTCCGTTTCGGAATGGATTCCGTACTGCTCGCTGATTTTGCCGCAGTGCGGACAGACGATACTGTGGCAGATTTCGGAACCGGAACAGGAATTCTGCCGCTGCTTCTGACCGGCAGGGAAAAGGGACGCATTTTCCATGCAATCGAGATTCAGGAAGAATATTGTGATATGGCATCCCGGACGATGATCCTCAATCACCTGGAGGAACGGGTTTCCGTGATCTGCGGGGATGCGGGGAATGCTGACAGAATGCTTCCTCCCTGCAGTGTGGACGCTGTGATCTGCAATCCGCCATACGGAATACACGGGGCTGCCCTGACCAGCCCGATCCCGGAACGCGCAACAGCCCGGAACCAGGCGGAAGATACACTCAGCCGGTTTTTCACAGCTGCTTTCCGGATCCTGCGGGGGAAAGGAAAGTTCAGTATGGTATATCCGGCACCGCAGATGCTGCAGGCGATGGAACTGATGCGCAAATGCCATCTGGAGCCCAAACGCTTTCAGCTGGTATATCCCCAGGAAAACAAGCCGGCGAATCTTGTGCTGATTGAAGGTGTGAAGGATGCGCGGCCTACCCTGCAGCCCATGACTCCGCTGATTATATACGACAGCAGTATGCACTTGACAAACAGACTCAAGTCTATTTATCATATAAAGGAATAGAATCCGGTCTGAAATGAGACGAGGAAGTAGGACAGAATGGATAATATCTATGATCTGGCCATTATAGGTGGGGGTGCGGCGGGCCTGGCTGCATGTGCGGCAGCATCCCGGCTGGGCGACCGTGTCATAATCCTGGAAGGGGCATCCTCTGTCGGCCGGAAAATCCTCGCATCCGGGAACGGCAGATGCAATCTGATGAATACAGGAGCGCTGCGGTATTACGGGTCACCCCTCTTTGCGGAGAGTGTCCTGTCCCGGTGCGGGGCCGCGGAGCAGACGCGATTCTGGAAAAGTATCGGGCTGGCTGTTTCCGGGGAAGATGACGGAAGAGTATATCCGTGTACATTTCAGGCAGCATCAGTGCTGGACGTTCTCAAACGGGAAATCGGAAGCCGGCAGGCGGAAATCAGCCTGAATACACGCGTCTGTATATGTTACAGGGAAACGACGGACTGCTTTGTGCTGGAAACGGAAAACGGAAAGAAAATTCGTTCCCGCCGGATTCTGGTGGCGGCAGGAGGTACAGCAGCGCTGAAACCCGGCAGCGCGGAAAGCGGATACGGGATTCTGAAACGATTCGGACATACCATCCATCCGGTATTCCCTGCTCTTGTGCCTGTTGAAACCGACAGCCGGAGCATATCCGGACTGTCCGGCATCCGGATCCGCTGCATCGTGACACTGACCGATTCAGCCGGGACAGAACTTCACCGTGAAGCCGGAGAGGTTCTGTTTACTGACACCGGTGTCAGCGGAATATGTGTCATGCAGTGTGCGCGGTTTATTCACGGGGAAGGCTGCCGGCTGGAACTGGATATGGCAGACCGGCTGTTTCCGGATGATGCGGAACTGGCGGACGAGCTGCTGCGACGGATCAGGCGCTATCCGGATACGGATGCGAAAACGATGCTGATCGGACTCGTTCCTTCCAGGATATCGTACGCGGTGATGAAACAGGCAGGTATTCCGCTTCGCGGGGAAAAACTGGGAGAAATTTCCCGGGAAGTCATTCCTGCACTGATTGATGCGATGCGCCATTACCGGATCACGGTAACAGGCACACGCGGAATGGAGAATGCCCAGGTAACAGCGGGCGGGGCAGCATGCGATGAATTCAGGCCGGATACGCTGGAGTCGGTTATTGTGCCCGGACTGCATGCCGCCGGAGAGATCCTGGATGTGGACGGAGACTGCGGGGGGTTTAACCTCATGTTTGCCTTCGGCTCCGGCATCCTGGCCGGGCTGAACGGACGTGAACCGGGTTTCTGATCATCCGAAGGAGGTGAAACGGAAGTGAAAAAAGGGGAAATCAAGAAACAGGAAATCCTGCAGACTGCCGAGGCAATGTTCTGCCGCAACGGATATGATAAAACCAGCGTTCAGGATATCCTGGACGCACTTCATACCAGCAAGGGAAGTTTCTATCACCATTATGCAAGCAAAGAACTGCTGCTGGAAGAGATTTGCCGGACCCGCGTGAAAAACGGAACAGGGCAGATCCTTTCCGGAATATCGGACAGCGCAGCTGCAGCCGACAATATCAACCGGCTGTTCTCCGGCGCGATGCCGCTGAACGGGGAAAACCTGACATTTCTGAGAATGCTTCTGCCTGTGTTCATTCTTCCGGAAGGAATGCAGATCCGCGCCGGCTATGCGGATGCGCTGACTGAGATGATGCTCCTGCCGACTGTGAAGGAGATTGTGCACGGAAATGAAACGGGTGAATTCTTCTGCACGGATCCACAGCATTCCGCTGAGGTATGCTGGCTGCTGATACATGACTGCTGGATCCGGATCTGTATGCTGATTATCCGCAGCGAACAGGCGGGAGAAGAGACGGATCCTTCCGAACTGCTCAGCATTACCGATCATTACCGTCATTCCGTTGAAAGACTTCTGTCTGCTCCATTCGGGTCCATCCGGCTGATGAATCTGGATGAACTGATCCGCCTGACCGAACAGATTCACTATTACTGGAACCGCCAACATTAATCAGAAGGAGGACTGAAACATGAATCCCAATATCCCGACCCCCCACATCACTGCAGGAGAGAACGATTTTGCCAGAACCGTCCTGATGCCCGGAGATCCGATGCGGGCAAAATTCCTTGCTGAGCATTACCTGGAGAATGCGGTCCTTGTCAACAATGTCCGCGGAGTCCAGGGATATACCGGAACCTGGCACGGAAAAAGGGTATCCGTGATGGCCAGCGGCATGGGATGCCCGTCCATCGGAATCTATTCGTATGAGCTGTTCAATTTCTATAATGTGGATAATATCATCCGGATCGGCAGTGCAGGCGCGCTGCGTCCTGAAATCAAGGTAAGGGATATCGTAATCGGCATGAGCGCCTACACAAATTCCGGATATATCAGGGCATTCGGCTTTACGGGCAGTGCCGCGCCGTGCTGCAGCTATGATCTGCTCCGCAAAGCGATGGACAAGGCGGAAGAAATGGGAATCCGGGCATTTGCCGGACCTGTTTTCAGCAGTGATATGTTCTATTCTGATATCAGCAAGCAGGAAAATGAAGTACTGGCAAGACAGGGAGTGCTGGCAATTGAAATGGAAAGCGCGGCGCTCTATCTGAACGCCGCGCGGGCAGGCAAAAACGCGCTCTGCATCTGTACGATATCCGACAGCCTGGTGACCGGAGAGATTACCAGCGCGGAAGAACGGCAGGAAGGTTTCACCAAAATGATGGAACTGGCCCTTTCAATCGCCTGACGGACCGGATTCCTCCACTTCCCATGGAACGTACAGCTCTTCACCCGGGATCATCTCGATTTTCCTGTTTGTGACCCGGTTCATGGCATCTGTAACCGAGGCCAGATCCCGCGTGCGGACAGACAGGGTAAAGGTGATGGTGGAGGCAAATTCGGGGCTTTCGATCCGGACGGGAAGACTGCCTGCGGCATGGCAAAGCGGATCCCAGCAGGAATACGGAATATCGCACAGCAGCTGCGAAGTCAGCTCCATTTTTGCGATTCCGGCTGCCTTCAGTGCTGTTTTGCAGCCCTGTGTATAAGCTCGCACGAGGCCGCCGGTTCCCAGCAGAACGCCGCCGAAATACCGGACAACAACCACACAGCAGTTTACCACATGTGAAGATTTCATCACTTCCATAATCGGGAGCCCGGCGGTACCGCCGGGCTCTCCGTCATCACTGTACCGCATGATCCCGGAATTTTCACCGATGATATACGCGTAGCAGTGGTGTGTTGCCCCGTGATGCTGATCGCGGACAGACTGCAGGAAGGACAGGGCTTCGCTTTCTGTTGCACAGGGACACGCATAGCCGATGAAACGGCTTTTTTCAATTGTGAATTCACCGGAGGCCGATGATTTTACGGTAATATACGAGTCTTTCATGCCAGCTTGATGCGGCAGAATCCCTTCTTGCCTTTTTTCAGGAGGATACCGTCCTCTTTCAGCTGCGAGACAGAAATCTGCGCAGCCGGATCGGTCACCTTGCTGTCATCCAGGGAGACCGCGTTCTGCTCGATCTGTTTCCGGGCGTCGCTCTGGCTCTTGCAGAGACCGGCACGGACAAGCATCGTGGAAACACGGGCATCCTCATTCAGTTCTGTTTCTGAAACCTCCAGGGTAGGAACATTCTCCATGGAAGCGCCGCCGCCGAAGAGGGAAGCGGAAGCATCCGCGGCCTTGCGGGCTTCTTCCTCGCCGTGGACCAGCTTGGTGACTTCATACGCGAGAACCTTTTTGGCTTCATTGATCTCGGAATCCCGGAGGGCACCCAGGCGGCGCACCTCATCCATGGGGAGGAAGGTCAGCAGCGCAAGGCACTTCTCCACATCTTTGTCATCGACATTCCGGAAGTACTGATAGAACTGGTAGGGAGAAGTCTTTGCGGCATCCAGCCAGAGCGCGCCGGCTTCCGTTTTGCCCATCTTCTTGCCGTCATGGGTCAGGAGCAGCTGGAACGTACATGCAAAGGCCTTTTCGCCATCCTTTTTCCGGACCAGGTCCGCACCGCCGAGCATATTGCTCCACTGATCGTTGCCGCCCATCTCCAGGCGGCAGCCGTAGCGATGGAACAGCTCCAGGAAATCGTAGCTCTGCATCAGCATGTAGGTGAATTCCAGGAAACTGAGGCCGTTCTCGGTTGCCATACGGGCTTTGTAGCAGTCCGCCGTGAGCATTTTGTTGACGGAAAACTGGGACCCTATATCGCGCATAAACTCGATGAAGTTCAGGTGGCGCAGCCAGTCGCCGTTATTGACGATGATGGCGTTCCCTTCGCTGAAATCCAGGAAACGGGACATCTGCTTTTTGATGCTTTCCACATTGCTGTCGATCGTTTCCGTGGTCAGCATTTTCCGCATGTCGGTCTTGCCGGAGGGATCGCCGATCATGGCGGTACCGCCGCCCATCAGGGCAATGGGCTTATGGCCGGCCCGCTGCATATGTGCCATTGCCATGATCGGGATGTAGTGGCCGATATGCAGGCTGTCCGCAGTAGGATCAAAACCGACGTAAAAGACGGTCGGATTTTTCAGCTGTTCGTAAAGCTCGTCCTCAAATGTCACCTGCGCGATAAATCCGCGCTCTTTCAGGATGTCCAGGATATGTTCCATACTTGTTTCCTCCTTATCGAATGGTTTCGGCAATCAGGTCTTTCAGGATGCCCATGCCGGTAATGATCTGGTCTTCCGTACTGTTGGAGAAGTTCAGCCGCAGGGTGTTTTCATGGCCGCCGTCGACACAGAAATGGGTTCCGGGGACAAAGGCCACTTTTTTCTCAATTGCCCGGGTCAGCAGGTCAAGCGCACTGATGTTTTCAGGCAGCTCAGCCCAGATGAAAAGGCCGCCTTCCGGTTTCGTAAAGGAAACGCCGCCGGGGAATGCAGAAAGCTGGTCCAGCATCAGCTTCATTTTCTTTCCGTACTCGGCACAGATGGAAGCGATATGGGCGGGCAGCAGACCGCGGCGGATGAACTGGTCCACAACCGCCTGGTTCAGGTTGGCCGTATGAACATCAGTGGACTGTTTGCCGACTGTGCACTTCCGGATGATGGAAGGATCGCCGGCCATGTAGCCGACGCGCAGGCCGGGAGAAATGATCTTGCTGAAGCTGCCGAGGAAAACCACCCATCCGTCTGTGTCGAAGCTCTTGATGGAAGAAAGCGGAGTCCCGGTATAGCGCAGGTCACGGTACGGATCATCCTCCGCAACTACGACATGATACTCGCCGGCAAGCTCAGCAACACGTTTACGCCGGCCTTCCGGGAGTGTTTTACCGGTAGGATTCTGGAATGTCGGAATCGTGTAGAGCATCTTGGGATGGTACTGACGGATTTTCGCTTCGAGATCATCCGGCAGCAGGCCGTCCCCGTCACTTTCCACGGGCACCAGGTTGGCCTGATACAGCTTCATGCACTGGAGATTACCCAGGAAGGAAGGATTCTCCACCAGAATGGTGTCGCCGGGATCAATCATGGCCTTGCAGAGCAGATCCATCGCCTGGGTGGAACCGGTAACCGGCAGAACTGCCGGGATTTCACACTTCAGCATATCCGCAACATAAGCATGCAGACTCTCCAGGAAAGGCGCATATCCCTCCGTTGCCCCATACTGCAGGATCGCCTTACCGTTCTGCGCCAGGACATCGACAGCCAGCTCAGAAACCAGCCTGTCGGGAAGAGCATTCAGGGAAGGATTGCCGCCGGCAAATGAGATCATACCGGGCTGCGCAATGATCTTGAAAATTTCCCGGATGGCGCTTCCGGATACGTTGTCAAACCGGTGGGCAAAATGAATAGCGGACTGGTCCATGGAAAAGCCTCCTTCAGAAACAAAAAATCCGCAGTTCTCCGGAAGGCGAAGAACCGCGGTACCACTTCCATTTGATATTGCAGGTGATTATGCAATACCCTCATCGAACGCTGTAACCGGCGAACCGGATCCATCCTACTTGCAGCTGCTTTCAGACGATAACTCCGGGATGTACATTTCTCCGCCGGACGCTTTCTTCCACCTGCCGAAAGCTCTCTGAAGACCGTTGCCGGAGAACATCTTCCCATCATCGTATTGGTGATATTATGACCGATGGACGGCAAAATGTCAAGCATCCCGAGACAGGCGCTTTTTGGAAAAAGCTTGATAAACCCCCCGAAATCCTGTATAATTTACAGGGTCTTTTTCAGGATACTGCAGCCCGGCTATTTCCTCGGGATGTGCAAGGAGGCGTATTCAATGGAATGTAAG
>JAEEGK010005196.1_pt1 | contig 31500 bp, 22 predicted proteins | sample 8958771 | NCBI WGS metagenome assembly JAEEGK01 (sample SAMN16246547, study PRJNA631951) | gut metagenome | biome: gut microbiome; feature: rumen; material: SC-attached | host: Bos | place: Iran: Karaj | collected 2018-10
AACATTTTTTAAAAAATATAAAATTGGGGATTGGGGATTGGGGATTGGGCCCAATCCCCAATCCCCAATCTAATTATATGAAAATTATCAAAAAAAATAAAATACAAACAATTTTGGAATAATAAATTTTATACAATATTTTAAAAAATATAATATAAGAAAAAAAAATAAAATAATTATATTTTTATTATAAAAAAAAATCTATCAAAATAGTTAAAATAGAATGATTTTAAAATATTACATTACAAATATGAAAAAAATTTTAACATTATTTTATAGATGTTAAAATTAGAAGTAGCAAATCCTGTTTTTCTTTGAATATGCGATGCTTTAAATAAAGCTTAATTATTAAAGAAATGTTTGCAAGATAATGAACTTAAATCAATTATTCAAATTTAAAATATATTGAAAGAGAGTTTCAAGTGGAAGGTAATTTTTTTTCATATTAAAAATGAAATATTTAAAAACATACTATTTTAAAATAATTTTTTCGTATTTTCATTTTAATAATTTTTTTCAATTTTTATGATTGATATTCAAAAATATAATATTTCAAAAAATTTGTTAAATATATAAATATTTTTTATCATTCTTTTTTCAATATTTTTCAAATTTTCTAAATTGAAATTTTTTTCTTTATTGATTTTTTTTTCCTTTTTTTATTTATTTATTCTTTTCTATTTTCTCTTTTCTCGTTTTATATTTTTTTATTCTTTTTTATTTTTATTTAAAATTCTTTTTTTAAATATATATATATAATTTTTTAAAATAAATTATAGTATTCATGAAAACTTTAATTTTTCTTATAACATTATTAAATTTTACATTTTCTATTGCTTTATATGAAGATAATAATTCTAATACCATACGTTATAATTTAGAAATTAGTGACCCTGAAGTAATTTCTTGTTTAAATTATAATGAAACAATTGATTCAACAGAGGCAACAGAAGAAACATGTACCTCTCATATTTTTCAAGATGATAATTATAGATGTTGTTATATTACATATACTGTTGGTAATGATTATTCAAATCAATTTTGTAAAATAATTGCTTTTAATGTAAAATCAATAAATGATGTTAAAAAATCATTTTCTCATGCTGGACATTTAAAAATTTTATGCAATGAATTTTTAATCAAAATAAATTACTTTATATTGTTTTTATTTTTATTAATTATTCTTAATTAAAGAAATTCTAATAATTAAATAAATTTTAATGATTTAAAGTTATAACAAAATTTTTAAATTTTGACGAAATGAAAATATTTAGTTTTTTTATATAATTTATTTTAATAATGATGTTTTATATATTCTACTTGTAAATTTATTTGATTATTTTGATAAGGAATTTTATTTTGATAAAATTATGAAATTAAAATTTTGATTATTAATTATATAAAAAAGAATTTTAATTTTGTTGATATAATTTTATAATATTATTGTAATCGTTAATATTTAAATGAAAGAAGAATTTCTATGAATGATCACTTGTATTTTATATGAATAATTATGTTATTCAAATTAAGTAAATTAAATAAATTAATAAATAATCTATTTTAAATATCAAAGAAAAATAATACAAAAAAAGTTATGAAAAATAAGTATAATATTTTATAATAATATATTGAATTCGAAAATATTTTTTTAAAATTAATTTTTTCTTATAATTAAATAAAAAATTTATATATATATAATGATAATTAAATATAAAATTAAAAATGGATAAAGGATCAATAATACATGAACCATTAGTACCAAGAACATTCAGACTTCTTGCAGAACTTGAAAAAGAAGGAGATGGTATTGTATCATATGGATTAGAAGATCCAGAAGATAATACATTTACAAATTGGAATGGAAGTATTCTTGCTAATAATGGAATTTTATATGAATTAAAAATTGTTTGTGATGACAATTATCCTAAAGTACCACCAAAAGTTAAATTTATAACTAAAATTAATTTACCTTGTGTCAATCAATCTAATGGAGAAATTGTACCAAATTCTTTAAATATTTTAAAAAATTGGAATAGAGATTGTACTATTGAATCATATTTACAAGCTATTAAAGCTGAAATGGATAAATCACTTTCAAAATTAAAACAACCACCCGAAGGAAGTAAATTTAAATAGAAAATATTATTTTATTATTAAAATTAATAAAAATTGTTCCTTATAATAAAAAGAATTTTATTATTAATTAAAAAACGTTTTTTGAAATTTGAAAAAAAAAAAAAATTAAATTTAAAAAAATAATTAATTTCTCAATTATTAAATATGAAAATAAAAATTAATAAATATCTAAAAGTATATATATACTCTAAATAATTTATTAAATTTAATAAAAGCTAAAGAAGCAAAATATAAAAAAAAAATATGAGTTCATTTGTTATTGATATGTCAAATAAATCTGAATAGTAAGAAATAAAATATAACATAATATAGTAACCTTTCATTCCTTGTTGATGTTGGTAAAACAAATTGGTTTCAAAATGGAGAAAAACAAGGAAAAGATTTTATAAATGAATCTCTTAAAGAAAAAATTCCAAAAAATACATTATTTAATATCAATTCCCTTATTTTTAATATTGAATCACATCAAGAAGAAGTTTTAAGTAAATATGATTGTTATTATAATTCAAATAATAATTCATTTTGTATTATTATTGGAGACAATGCAAAATATTCTGATTTCTCAAAAGAAATTATGATGAATTTAATGGATTTTTCTCAAAAACTTTCAATTAGTTCAATTAATTTACTTATTTGTAGAAAAAATAAAGATTATGTTAAATTACTTCAAGGAATGTTAACTGTTGGTTTTACAAATGATGATGTAGCAAAAACTACTCAAATTGATGGAAAGAATTATAAAATTTTAAAAATGTCTCTTAGTAAAGCACAAGCTGAAATTGAAGAAGTTGATTTTATGTAAATCATTAAATAAAAAAAAATTTTGAAATGAGTTATAAATTTAAAACTTAAAACATGATACAACATTAATGACGGTTTGAATGAGATATTTTGACTAATATATTTTTATATTGGTTGATTTATTAAGTTTATTTTCTTAGATTTTTTTCTAAGAAAAATAAATGTCATTTAAAGACCTGATTTTAATTTGGATGTTGTAATGTTGATTGTTTTTTATTTGTAACTCAATTAAATTATAAAGAACTTTTATTATATCTATTTTTTTTGTTTTTTTTATAATAATTAAAAGTAATTTTTACAAAATATATTTTAATTAAAATTTAAAAATTTTATTTTATAAAATGAAATACAAATATTAATAATGTAGGTGGGATTTGGGGATATCAAAAAAGAATGAAAAAAATAAAAAAACTTAATTTAATATTAAACAATATAAAAAATTTAATTTAACCTAAAATCATTTTTTTAAATAAAAACATCATTTGAAAAGGACAAATAATAAAAAATCCCTTATTGAAGTATAAATATTTTATAATATAAAAAAAATTATTATTTTTTATACGATGAGTGATAATATACAAAATGAACAAAATACAATATCAAATGAACAAAATGAAAATAATAACAAAACAAATTTAATAAAAATAAACATAGATGACCAAACAGAAATTGAAAATTTACCTTCAGAGAATATTAACAATCCTCCAGAGTCACATGAAAAAACAATAGAAGAAGTTTTAAATGAAATAAGTTCATCTCATACACAAAGTAGAAAAAATAATCCATATCATGAAATAAAAGAATTTAAATGTCCAATTGAAGATTGTAAAAAAATTTTTAATGACAAAGGAGCTTTTAGAAAACATCAATTAACACATGGTGAAAAATTATATCAATGTAAAGTATGTGGAAAAAAATTTTTAGATAATTCAAAGTTAAGAAGACATTCTTTAGTTCATTCTGGAGAAAAACCATTTAGATGTGATATTTGTAATAAAAAATTTTCTTTAGATTTTAATTTAAGAACTCATTTAAGAATTCATTCAGGCGAAAAACCTTATGCTTGTATTTTTCCAGGTTGTTTTAAAAGATTTAGTCAATCTAGTAATTTATCTGCTCATGAAAAAACTCATGAAATTCAAAAAAAAAATTGTAATTCTATTGATGAAAGTGGTCAAAGACCTATTTTTTTACAAAATCCTTTATCTTATTTAATTGATAATCCTTTTTCTGGAACTGCAACTATGAATAATATTATTCAAATTAATAATTTGTATGAAATGATGAAAAAAGGAATTAATCAACAAAATTCTCCTAATTATAATTATTCTAATTATACTCAAAATAATAGTCAAAATAATTCTGGTAAACATTTTGTTTGTTTTAAAACTATTACTGAAAATAATGATAATAATAATAATATTAATCATTCTGTTAATTCAAACTCAAATAATAATATTTATAATAATATTTATCATAATGATAGTAATAATAATAATAATATTAATAATATTAATAATAATAATAATAATATTTTTAATAATAATCTTAATCAAGGAAAAAAATTTGTGTTTTCAGTTTCTGGGAAAAAAGTTTTTGATATTGTTAGAATGGATGAACCAACTCAAATTTCTGTTAATACAAATCCAAATCAAGCTTCAGATTCAAATCTCCAAATTAACTAAAGAAAATTTAATTTTATTTTTTTATTATAAATTCTGAAAAATTCTTTTTCTATAAAAAATTTTAATCTTAATCTTTTTTTAATTATTAATATTATCTATCATATAATAATATAATAAATGAGAAATCATATTCAGAATTTTTAATATTTGTAAATAATTTAAATTTGAAAAAAAATATATTTCAATTTATTTATTTTCAAAAATAAAGAATATAATTTTAAGAATATTCATTATTTAAAAATTGATAAATGACTACTAATGATAATCTAAATAGTTCATATAATTTTGAGCTAAAAGAAATAAAAATAAAAGAAAAATTATATACTCTTTTTTATGAATTAACAAGCGAAATAAAAGAAGCAAAAATTGAAATTGATGAAGAAGATTATGATGAAAATATAAGAACGACATCAGTATTTCAAATAATAGAATATATTTATGAATCAATTCAAATCCTTCTTAAAAAATATAAAAAAGAAGATATTAAATCATTTATTCCAAATAATATTGAAATAAATCAATATGAAAAAATGTTAAGAAAATATGAAAATAATCATAGAGGTTTAATAAAAAAACAATTTCAATATAAATTACAAAATGAAACATTAGAATATAAATTAGAAGAATATATGGAAATGGAAGATGAATTTGAAGAAATGAAAACCAAATTTAAATATGAAGATGGGAAATTTTTAGAAAATGATAGAAAAGATAATGAAATAATTATTATAAGACAAGAAAATACAAATTTAAAACAAATAATTACAAACTTAGAAAAAGATATAAAAGAAAAAAACAATATAATTTCTGAAATGGAAAAAAAAAATAAACATATTAAAGAAAAATTAGAAGAAACTGAAAAAGAATTAAATTTATTTTCAAATATAGAATTAAATAATATCCATTTCCAAAATAATACAAATAATAATATAACAGGAAATATTTCAACAAATATAGGACAAAAAAATCAAATATCAAATAGTAATTCAAATAATATAAGTAATATATCAAAAAATTCTTTTAATTTAAAAAAGAATAATGGACCAGTTGATGTTAAAATGTTAAATTTAAAAAGTACAAAACCTTCAGAACAAAAAAATAATAATATTAATGATTTATTTAATCAAAATAAAAATACAATAAGTGATTTAAGTATGAGAGGAAGTAAATCAAGTAAAAATCAAAATAAAATAACTTATAATAGAAATAATTCAATGAATAGTCTTCTTGATACTAAAAGAATGAATTTAATTTCTAAATATTTATCAAATCAAAAAACGAATAAAAGAAATAGTAATAGTAATAATAAATTAAATAAGAGTAATAAAGGTGTAAATAATACTCATAAAATAAATAATACTTGTTTAAAAATTCAAAAAATTCCTTTATATATATTTCAAAATGGTAATTTTACTAATAGATCTTCTAAAAATAAAACATTTAGAAAAAATAGTAGTTCAACAACTCAAAATTTAAAAAATAAAGCTTCAATGTCTAAAATTTTAAAAAATAATATTTCTAATTTGAGTATGAATCATAATAATAATACTCTTCTTCCAAATAAATCATCAGTTTCTTTTGCTTATTCTAGAGGAGATATATTATAAATAAATTTTTTTTCTCTTTAAAAAAAATAAATATAAATTGATTAATATAAAGATTATTTATATAATAATAATAATATTAAAATAATAATATAAAAATAAAAAAATTTGTTTCACTTTATGCTTTATTATATTCTTTTATAATATAATTAAAATCACTACTTTCACACATTGAATCAACATCAATTTGACTTGAATTAACTTCCATTGATATATTTTCATTATAATTATTTTTTATATAATTATTATTTATTTGATTTACTTTTAATATATTATTTTTTTCTTCGAAGGTTTCTTTTGTTGAATTTGTAATTGGTAATGAATTTTTTAAATTTATATATTTATTTTTTATTATATCATTATTATTTTTTAATTCACGATTTTTTTTTTTTAAATTATTACATTTATTTTTAAAATATTTTAATTCAAATTCTATTTTTTCAATATAATCATCTTTAAACTTTTCACTTTTTTTATCACATTCAATAACATTAATTTCTTTTAAAGGTGGATATTTCAATATTAATTTTGAAAAATCAAGTTTTGGAAGATTGTTTTCAGATATATCTGTTTTTAAATATTTTTTTTGCTTAATTTTTTCTGGAAATTCTATTACAGGGGAATCTAAACTATGATTTAAATTTGAATCATTATTTGAACTTGAATTTGAAGTTATTATATAATCAAACATTTCTATATTTTCCATTCTTTCTTTTATTTTTTTCTTCTTTTTTAAACTTATGATTTTTTTTTTTAATAATACAATTTTTTTTTCTAAATTTCCATTTTTTAATTTTTCATTTTGAAGAAGTTTTGTATATTCATTTATCAATTGTCTAGATTCAACTAATTCATTATTTATTTCAACCATTGCTAAATTCGGCTCTAATATTATTTCTTTTACATTATTTTGGTCAAAAGAATTATTTAATTCATTTTTTATTTTTAAAATTATATTTTCTTTTTCCATTAATAAATTTTTAAGCCTAAAAATTTCTGTTGATTGAATATCATATATGTTATTTTTTTCTAATATTAAATTATCTAATTTCTCTTTTGTATGTGTATATTTATTTTCTAAGTCAAATTTTTCTTTATATAATGTTTCAATAATTTTTGTTAATCTTTCATTTTCCTTTTTTATATATGAAATAATATCTGAATCTTTAAATTGAGTATTTAATTCTTTAAATAATAATTCTTTATTAATCTTTAAAGATACTTGTATATCTTTTAATTGATTTTTTAACATCTTATTTTCTCTTAAATAAAAATTAACATTTTCAGCATATACACTTAATAACTTTTTTGCTGTTTCAATATTAAATTTTGTATTCATTTTTTATAGTTTAAACATAAATTCTATAATTAAATATATAAAAAATTTTTTTAATTTTTATTTATAAACATCTTTACTTGGATAATTTATTTTTTTTATACTTAATACATATTATTAATAATATTTATTGTTTTTTTCTAAAATTATTAAAAAATACTAAAAAATTAATTTTTCATAATAGGAAAAAAGAAGAATCTGATAAAATGGGTGTTTGTAATACAAAAAAACATAAGACTCATTCACATACATCATCATCTATAATAAGTTCTGAGCAAAAACAACAAATATTAAAAGAAACTCAAAAGAAGAATACAAATTCAAATTTTTCTAACAATATAAAAAATCAAAGAATTTATGGAATTAAAAAATTTGGAGTAAATATAAAACCAGATAAAAATCCTAATTTTCCTCTTCAATTTATTTACAGAATGTCAAAAGTAAGATGTAAAATGCTTTTAGAAAATAAATTATATATTCTTCAAATTATTTTTGATAATAAAGAATATCCACTTTGTTTTGCAAGTGGGAAAAATCCAAAATTTATATTTGATGAATCATTTAGAAAAGAAATTGAGTTTAATAAATTAGAAGAATCATTTTTAGAAATTATCATATATAGTCATCCTTTAATAGATGAACCACATAAATTAACTTCTTTAACAAAAGGAGAAATATTAAATGAAAGTCAAAAATATTCATCTTTAAAAATTGATTTATTAACTTTAGCAATTGCACCTGAACATCATGATATTGCTTTATTTGATATTAAAAAATCTCATTTACAAAAAGGAAGAATTAGTTATATTATTAATTGCAAACATATTGAAAATATAGTTTGTAAAATTGAAAAATTTGATTTTAATTTAAATACTTTAATTAATACAGATTTATGTTTAAAATTAAAATTCTTTTATAATAATATGGAAAAAGAAAGTGAATATACTAATTTTATACAAGGTAATCCTATTCAAAAAGAGAATAAAACAGTTTATCAATTTTCTCCAAAATCAAAAGATAATAAATTAATTATGAATCATAAATTATCATTAAATGATTTAAGAAATGCAGATTTGAGTTTAAATATTTATAGCGGAAGATTAGTTGATAATAGTAAAGATGATGATAATAAAATATTACAAAAAAAAACATTTAGTTTAGTTAATAAGACACATACTGTTTTTAATTTCTCAAAAAATAATCTAAATAATTTAGTTCATTCATATTCTTTAATAGGAACTGCACAATTGAATTTTTATCATATATTAAATTCACAAGAGAATCAAATTGTAAAAAGAAGTAGTAAATTTTTTCAGAGTATTAAAAATAATGTAATATATGATGAAAAACAGAATGAATATAAAAAAATAAAATCATCAGATAATATTTTTGATACAGAAAATAATTATTATTTAGAATTATTTGAAGATATTTATGAAACATTTTCGGATAATATTTATTATAAAGGAAATAAAATTGGGGATTTTAATATGGTACTTTCATTAATTAAAATTCCTTTAATTAAACAAATAATGTTTGGTGTTATGACTGAGGCTGGATTTGAAGTAAGTAGTGTTTTTTTATATGATAATAATTTTTCAAATGAAAAATTACCAGAAGATTTATTACAATTAATTAAATTAAAAAATTCACTTGATAGTTATTTTACAAATGAAAAGCAAATTCTTAAATCAGAAGATGTAGATTCAATTAAATTATTAAATGGAATTAAAGATTGTTTAACAAAAAGTATTGAAGATTCAGTTTTATATTATGCATATTCTAATAATTTAGAATTATATAAAGGACAAGCAATTATGATTGAATTAGGAATTAATCTTTTAGAAGTTATTGATAAATTAACTGTTGAACAAAGAAAAGTTGCTTTTGAAATTTTAAAATTAATAACTGAAAGAAGTGAATTTGATTTAGGTACAATTTCATTAAAATGGTTTAAAGAAAATAAAACATATGAAAATAATAAAATGATAATTTCATATGAATTTAAAGATAATTTTTTAATTGATAATAAAATAATAGAAAATTTTATTAGATTTAATAATCAAGCAACTTATCTTTGTTTAGAATCAATTACAAGAGGAAAAAATAATGATAATTCAAGTACAATTTTTACAAATTATTTTTTATCAATTGCTTATTTTAGAGTACCAATTTATAGAGAATATTTTATCAAAGCAATTTTATCAAATATGAATTCAGAATATAAAAAAAAAGAAGAAGAAATTGAAAGAAATAGTTTAACATATGATGAATTAATTGAAAAAGATAATATTAATAGTTTAATGCTATGGGATAATTTTTATAAAAAATTAAATTGTTCAATTAATAATAGTAAAGACGAAAATGCAATTGATATTAAAGAAATGTTATCTGATATGAAAGATATGATTTCTTATTCAAATGAATATAGAAGAAATGATTGGAAAACTCGTTTAAGTAAGAGAGATTTTGTTTTTTTTGGTATAGTACATAATTTATGTCAATATATTAAAAATTCAATTGATAATGAAATAAATGAAACAAATGAAAATAAACTTCATTGGGAAAATATTCCTGGATTTAATTCAATTATTTTTGCAATTCAATATGTTTTAATTGAAAGAGAAGTTAAAATATATTCTAAATCATTAATGAATTTAATTCCAGTTTTTATTGAAAATATGGATATTATAAATAACTTTGTTTTATTAATTATTAAAAAAACAAATGCTTATGATACTAATGCAGTATTTAATTTTATTAATATTTTAGATTTAATATTTTCTCAAAAACTTATGCAAAATTCATCTGAAAATCAATTTAATTTTAATATTATTCAAAAAGCTTTTATTATTATTATGAATACAGAAAATTCATTATCTATTTCAAAATTTATTTGGTTGTATTATAAAAATGCTCATTTAATGCCAATGAAACATTTAATAAATATTGTAAATATTATTTTTATTCCAAATTTTTATTATTTTTTTTTTCATTGGAGTTTTCAAATAAGAGAAATTTTTTATTATATTTTATTATATATTTTTAAATTTAGATTAAAAAATAAAATAGCAAAAGTAGTAAATTTTAAAAAACAAAATGTATTTAATTTAAATAGAGTACAAACTCAATCTTCAGAAATAAATCAATTTTTTTCAACAAGTGGAACAAAACAAACAAATTTTGGAAATTTATTTGATCCATATATGAATGTAATTAACGGCATAGAAAATATAATTTATACAGAAGAATTAGAACCAAATTTTAAAAGTCAAATTGATGAAAAACAATTTGCAAATATTTTAATAAATATTCCTCATGAACTAAGAAAAAATATTGTTTTATCCATGCAACATTATGAGGAAATTTTAAATAATTTTATTAAATGGAAAGATGGGAACAATTATATTTCTGATAATTTAGATAATTTAAATTATCCAGAATTGGAAATTACACCTGTTAAAGATGATGTTGTTGAATATAGCACAGGATATAATTAAATGTTAATAAATCCAAAAGTTATTATATATAAATATCTATTTAAAACTTATAAAAAAATGTATTAAATAAATGAAAATAAATTATAATCTTTTTATAAATTAGCATTTTCTTTTTTTATTTTTTCTTAAATTTTTCCTTTTATCAAATTAAATTACATTTTATTATTATTATTTATAAATTATAGTTTAATTATATAATAAGTAAATTCCTATTCTAAATTAAAAATTATAATAAAAAATATAATAATAAAATAAAAATATAAATGGGAGAAAATGAGTTTTGTTATGTTCAATTTAAATATGAATGTTTAATAGCAGAAGGAGAAGAAGTAAGAATAGTAGGAAACAAAGAAGAACTAGGAAACTGGGATTTTAATCAAGCAGAAAAATTAAGTATATCAAATATAAATGTATGGAAATCCAGAGAAAATATAGAAATACCAATAAATACTACTGTTGAATACAAATACGTAATTTTTAAAAATGATAAATTTGAAAGATGGGAAGAATTACCAAATAATGAAAATAGGAAAGTTTTCATTGAAAATAAATTTAAAGTTTTAGTAATTGATAAACAAGGAGATTCAAATTCAAAAATACAAGAAGTGAAAACAAGAAGAAAAAATACAACACCAACTCCAGCTTTATTAAAAGGAAAATTATTACCTTCTAATAATCAACTTTCAAAAGAAACTGAAAGTCCATATTATAAAAGAGCAAGTATAAATCAAGAAGAAATTATATCTGATGATGAAGAAGAAATTAATGTTAAATTTAATAATTTAAATTATGAATCAAGTGAAGATGAAGAAGAAATACATAGAAAAAATACTATTAAAAGTAGTAAAACTATTGAAATAAATGATTCTGATGATATTATCATTTTAAGTTTTTATGTTCCTTTTAATCCAGTTAAAAAAAATGATGGAAGTTATTATTTAAGATTATCAAGTGATCCTTTTTATCATACTTTATTTAGATTAGTTGAAGGGAAAAAAAATATTAAATGGTTTGGTATGTTAAAAAATATTAATTTTTTAAATGAAGAACAACAAAAAACTTTAATTGATGAATTAAAAGAAAAAAATATTTATGTTATGAATATACCAAAAGAAATTTATGATGATATTAAAATATTTTTCGAAGAAATTTTAGAACCTTTATTTCATTATATTTCAATTAGTCCGAATAGTATAAATCACTTTAGTCATTTTGATCTTTATTGGGAATCATTTAAAAAATATTCAGAATGTGTATGTGATATAATACAAAATTATTTAAAAAATAATACATTAATTTACTTAAATGATTATCATTTTTTTTTATTACCAAGTTACCTTTATTCAAAATGTGCAACAATGAATCAAACAATATTTCAACATTTATCAATTGGTCTTTTTATGCATACACCATTTCCATCACATGAAATATTTAAAAAAATTCCTTTTAGAGAAGAAATAATTAAATCATTATTAAATTGTTCTGTTATTGGTTTTCATACTTTTGATTATAGTAGAAATTTTTTAAAGTCATCTAAAAGATTATTATCAGTTGATTATGAATCAACAATTTCTGGTGATTTAGCAGTTAATTATTATGGAAGAACTGCAATGATTAGAGTTAAAAATGCTACTCCTGAAATTAGTTTAATTAAAGAAGACTTTGAAACTGAAGAATTTAAAAAATTATATGAAGGAATTAAAAATAAATATAAAGATAAAACTATTTATGCTTCTTTAGATCATATGAAATTCTTAGCAAGTATTAAAAATAAATTAGAAGGTTATAGAAAATTTTTATATGATATGGGAGAAAATGCTAAAAAAAATGTTTATTTACAATATATAAGATATAGTACTGATGATAGTGATAAAGATGGTAATTTAAAATTAGATGAATCTCAAAAAGAAATATTAGAAAAAATAAATAATTTAGCAAAAGAAATAAAAGAAACTTTTGGTGAAGATACAATTGAATTAGTACAAAGAAAAGTTTCTTATATTGAAAGATTAGCACTTTTTGCAAGTGCAAATTGTTTTATTAGAACAAGTAAACAAGAAAGTTTTTCTTTAGGAATTTATGAATTTTTAATTTTAAAAGATTTATTAAAAGATACAAATAAAGTTAGTTATATAATAAGTGAATTATCAGGAGTTAATACTTCACTTGGAGGAACAATAAAAATAAATCCTTTTGATTATAATTCAATTTATAATGGTTTTATTCAAGCTGATCAAAATATGTATGGTGAAAGAGATGAAAAAGATTATATTTCATCACAAAAAGATTTTGAACACGTTAAAAAATCATCATTTAAAAATTGGTTATTTAAATTTTTAAAAGATATTAAAAATACAAAATTATCAGATGAAAATACATATTATTTAGGAGTTGGTGAAGGATTAAATTTCAAATTAATGAAAATTCATTCAAATTTCGTTCAATTCAATATAGAAAAAATAATCCCAATATATAATGAATCAAATCATAGATTAATTTTTTTAGATTATGAAGGAACTTTACCATCATCTTCAATTGATAAAAAAAATGAAGATTTAATATCAAAAGGAAATCAACCAACAGAAGAAATAATAAATTTATTAAGTGATTTAACAAAAGATAAAAGAAATCAAATTTACATTATTACAGGAAGAGGAACTCATTTAGTAAATAAATGGTTTGGTAAAATTAAAGATTTATATCTTGCAGCTGAACATGGTTTTGTTTATAAAATGAATTCTGGGAAAGGAAATGATAAATGGAAAAGAATGATTAAACATTATAATAATGGTTGGATTAATGCTTGTCATGAAATTATGAATCCTTATATTGAAAGATGTGAAGGATCTTTCATTGAAATTAAGGAAAGTAGTATTGTTTGGCAATATAGTGATTGTGATCAAGAATTAGGAAAAAGTTTTGCTAGTGTTATTACTAATGAATTAGAGTGTTCTGTTAAAAAATTAAATTTGAAGATTGTAAATGGAAAAGGTTATGTTGAAGTCATTGCTAGAGGTGTTAATAAAGCTTATTTTATTTCTCATATTATTAAAGATTATTTAAATAAAGAAATTGTTCCTGATTTTATTATGTGTATTGGTGATGATACTTCTGATGAAAAAATGTTTTCTTACTTGAAAAATAAAAAAAAAATTATTAAAGATGAATATTCTAAAAATTTGAAAGTTATTACTTGTACTGTTGGTAAAAAACCTTCCAGTGCTCATTATTATGTTAATAATCCTAAGGAAGTAAGAAATATAATTGAAACTTTTGCTAAACTTTCTCATAAATTACCTTCTATAGGTTCACAAGAAAATGTTAAAATCAAAAAAGAATTTGAAGAAATAAAAGAAAATTAAAAAAAATTTTTAATTTGATAATAATATTTTAATTTTAATTAAAATAGGGTCTAATATGATTAATAAATAATAAAAAAATCTCTTATTTTAAAACTCACCATCTGAATTATTATAATGTATATTATCATCAATTTTATCAATAAAACTAATATCAACTCCTGCTTTCTCCAAAGCATCTTTTACCCAACAAGGTGTACTAATAGGAAATTGTTTCATAAAAAAATCTTTAGCAAATTCATTAACTTTATTTTCAATAATAGAATTTCTAATTCTTTTCATTAAATTAAGTAAATAAAAAACATTATGAAAAGAAATTAAAACAACAGCTCTTGGATTTTTATTAAACATAAAATAAAAATAACTTCTAGTATATTTTTTACATACTTCACATTCACATTCTTTATCAATAGGTCCAAAATCTAATTTATTACTTTGATTTTTTAATTTAATAAATCCTGCATTAGTAAAAGCAGTTCCAAATCTTGCAGTTCTAGTAGCAAAAACACAATCAAACATATCAACACCAAGTAAAGCACAAATAGCTAAATCAACAGGATATCCAACACCCATTAAATATCTTGGTTTATTTTCTGGTAAATATTCAGTACAAATATCAACAACTTTCCAAAAATCATTTTTACTTTCTCCACCTGCCATTCCTCCAATTGCATAACCAGGTAAATTTCTCTTATTCATTTCTTCAACTGCAATTTTTCTTAAATCTAAATCTAAACCTCCTTGTACAATACCAAATAAATTTTGTTCACTTTTTCTTTTTTGTGCTTTTATACAACGATCAATCCAACGAAGACTTCTTTCACAAGCATCATATATTTCATTAATATTACTAGTTGGTCTTATCACATCATCAAAAGCCATCATAATATCACTTCCAATATTATTTTGAATTTCCATACTTTTTTCAGGTGTTAATATTATTTTTCTATTATCACCATGAATATGAGAAATAAATTCAACACCATTTTCACTTCTTACTGATAATTTTGATAAAGAAACTATTTGAAATCCACCACTATCAGTTAATACATTTTTATTCCATTTCATATAATTATGAATTCCTCTTTTTTCATTTCCTCCATATTTTTCATTTAAAAATTCATCTCCTGGTTCTAATGCTAAATGATATGTATTTGATAACATTAATTTACAATTCATTCTTTCTAAATCACATGATAATAATCCTTTCATTGTTCCTTTTGTACCTACTGGCATATAAATTGGTGTTTCTACTTCAGAATGAGGTAATGTCATTATGCTTGCTCGAGCTTTATTAAATTTTTTTATTATTTGGAATTTTAAAGGAGAAATATTGGGATGAATTTCTGGATTTGATGGTGGGGTTATTATTAATGGATGATTTCTTGCTTTTTGGATAAAAGCTTCGTTTAATTTTATCATTTCTTCATTTTCTTTGTTTTGATGATGTAAATTTGTCTTTTTTGGACTTTCGGAATCGGAGGAATTTTTACGTTTTTTTCCTAGAAGATTTGTATTTGACATTTTTTTTTTGATAATTAAATTTATTTAGTTAAAAAATTATGAAGTTTTTTTTTAGAAAGTTTTTTTGAAGATTGAATTAGATTATTAGGTTTTGTAAATGGAATTAGTAGTATATATTGAAATATTATATGTATTTATTTATTATTGGTTTTGTAATTTCATGAAAATCAAATTTTTTAATTTTAAAAAATTTTATTTTTTTTATAATTTTTAAAAATAATTTATTTAATTTAAATTCGACAAAGATGAACTCTCCCTCCATAATTCAAAAATATAATAAAATTTCAAAAAATAATATTTCAAAAGATTATTTTACAAAATATAAATTATCCAAATCTATATTATTGAAAGAAGCAAATAAAAAATATTATAATTATACATACATAAATACAACATATTTAATATTTAATGAAAAATGTGAAATAGTATCAAGATTTAAAGACTATTTAATTTTTGATGATACAACAGAATTTTTAAAAACATTTTATTCTTATAAAGAAGTAATACCTCGTTTAAAAAAAATATATAATTTCTATGAAAAATATAGTAAAATATTTCCAAATTATATGATATTACCAGAAAATAATTATTTATATAGAAATATAAGAAAAAAACAAAAAATGATAGATGAATTTAATGAAATAAGAAGAGAAGAAGAAGAAAATAGAAAAAATTTAAAATTAGAAGGTGAAAATAACTCAAATAAAAAATCAAATAATGAAAAAATATTTGATAAAAGTATTCAAGAAAGTATAAATAGATATCAACCATCATTAATAAATGATGATTCAAAAAGTACAATTTCAATATCATTATATAATAAACCTTTTAATAATAATATAAATAATGGATTTATAACACCAAATTCTTCTTTTAGAGATGAAAATAATGATACTACTACAATTGCAAGTATTGAATCAATTATTATTAATTTAAATAAAAATTTTGATTATTTAAAAAATAATTTATTAGAAACTCCTAAAAGAGGAAATTCTAATAATAAAAATAATCATATTGAACAACAAAATGCTTTAAATAATAATAAAAAATTTTTTTGTCATAAATTTGCAGTTTCTGTGATTCCAGAAGTAAATAAATTTAATAATAATAACAATAATAATAATAATAAAAATGATAGTTTAAAAAGTAAAATTCTTCAAGGAACCGAAAAAAATAAAAAAAGAAATTTAAATTTAGAGTTCAAATATGATTTTCATAATAATTTAAATAAAAGTCCTAAAAATGAAAGATTAAATACAATTTCATCTTCTACAATAGAGAAAAATAAAAAACCAATTAAAAAAGAAGAAAAAAATTATTTTAAAAGAGAAACAAAAACAAAAAAACCTGAATTTAAATCACCAAATAGTAAAAATGTAACTCAAAATTCAAATAAAATATCTCTTTTATCAAAAAGACCAATTACAACAACTATAAAAACTTCAAATCATTTTATGCCAATATATAAAAATAAAATAAATAATAAATTAATTGATATGAATAATTGTTCTGCTTCTATTAATAAAGTCAATCGTTTAAAAACAAAATTAGAAAAAAAAAAACCTAATAATAATTCTAATAATATTTTTAAAAAACATAATACAATGAAATCTCTTGGAAATATTTTAGATAAGAAAATTATTTTAAATTCTTTTATTTCCATTCATAAAAAAGGAATAAAAAATAATAATAATGAATATAATAAAGAAAATAAAGATTATTCAAATCAAAAAGATAAATCAAACGAAAGTTCAAAAAATAAAAATTTAAATACAAATTGCAAAAAAAATTTGTATAAAAATTATATAGAAAAAAATAAAAATAATAGAAATTCATATGAGCCTTCTCATAAAAATAGAATAATAAAAAAATTTGAAAATAATAATTTATCAATTAATTCAAATTTACTTTCAAATATAAAAATACATAATTTAAAAACTCCTTCAATTGATAAAAAAAATCTTTTTTCTCCTCATCATTTAAAAGTTCCTTTTTCTGCTGTTCAATATAGAATAAAAGTAGATAAAAATCCTTTTAATAAAGAAAGTAATGAAAGAGAAAATAATTTAATTAAAAATATTAATTTCAAAAATATAGATATTAATACAAAGAAAATGAAATTTATTAAAAAATTTAAATAGTTATTTATTTAATTTAATTTAATTAATTAATTATTTAATAATAAAATATAAAAAATAAAATAAGTCTTTTTCTTATTTTAATAATTATATTATTAATAAAATATTAATGAAAAAACTTAAAAAAAGTATTTCTAATCTATATGATAAAAATTTAAATGAATCTTCAACAACAAAAATAACATCTGAGTTTAGTTCTTCAGGATCAAGATTTTATTCTCCTAGTAATAATAATAAAAATTCAGTTATATTTTTTAGCCCTTCTTATAATAATATTCAAGCAAAAAAAAACAATTTAGATAAAAATTGGAAACAAAAATTTTTTCATAATACAAATACTCAACATAAAAAATTATTGTCAGACATTTTATCAAATAAAAATAGAAAAAGGAAAAAATTTAATTCATTAGATTCATTTAAATTAATGAATACTATAAAATATAATATCTTAGATAAAATGAGAATATCTTTTCATAATAAAAACAAAGAAAAATTATCCTTAAATAATAGTTTAAAAACTTTTAGAAGAAGTTTAAGTTTAGAATGCCAATCTTTAATAAATAATAAAAATAAAATGATAGATTTTTATAGTTCAACAGGAAAAATAAAGCAAATAAAAAAATTAATAGAAATTGAAAATGATAATATGAATAATGAAGCAGAAAATATAAAAAATGAAAATAAAGAATTAGAAAAACAAATAAATTACAAAAATTATGATACTAATGTTAAAAATATATTAATTATGAATTTAAATAATCTTGTCAATGATGAAAAAGAAAAATGTAAACAATTATCAAATGATATTAATCAATTAATTGAAGACAAAAAATTTTTAAGTTCTTGCTTAATTGATTATATAAAAAAAATAAATTATTTAAATGAAAAAATATATAAAACTAATTTAAAATCTGAACAAATACAATCAGGATTACAAACAATCGTAAATAATTTTGAAAATGAAAGTTTCGAAATATAATCCATTTTTTTTAATATAAAATAATAAGATATATAACAATAATATAAAAAACCATAAAAATATTCCATATAAAAAATAAAAATTAACTTAATTGATTTGATCAGAATAACTTCGAAAATGTTTTGTTTGAAAATTTTTAAAATACTCAATTAAATCATTTCTAGTTCTAGAAAAATTATTAAAACTCTTATCAACTTTTTTATTATCTTCTTGAATATTATTTTCTTCATTTTCAGTAATCAATCTCAAAGTATCTTTACTTAATTTTGTACTTTGACCATTATTATCTTTAATATCATAAATATCATTAATTTTCTTTTTTTGACCTTGAATATATTGTTCTGTATCATCTTCTTTATCATATTCATCATATTCTTCCCAACCATTTCCAAATAATTTTTTTTCTATCATTTCATCATCTTCATTATCATATCCTTCAAATAATTCTTCTAATTTTTCTAATTCAATTGGTTTTTTATTTTTTTTTCTTAATTCAATATCATTTTTAATTTTATTTGTATTTGCAATATCATCATCATCAATTATTTCTTCATCTTCTACTGTTAATTCTATTAAAACTTTTTTTGGATGATAAGTCCATTTAAAAAATCCTTTGAAATAAACATTTAAGAAACTTACATATTTTCTTATAAATGAATGTATTGTATCTTCAATTGTTAACATTCTAATTGAACTATGTTTAAAATTATAAATCGATAATCCTATTACAATAATTATTGAACTTAATGTTAATAATACTCCTATTATATATGGAATATTTAATTCATTTGGATGATTATTTTTAAAATTATGTGCTTTTACTAAAAAAACTGAACCACTTATAAAAAAAATAAATGTTATTAAAAGAAGTACATATATAAATTTATATATTTTAACTTTTTCTTTTTTATTATTTGTTATAAATGCTTTTGTTACTACCATATTTAATTCTGAAATTATTGTTTGATATTCTTTTTTTGTCATATATTTACCTAATATTTCTTGATTATAAGCTTTGAAATCAAATATAAAATCTTCTGATGTAATGTTTACTGTTTTCAATGAGTTATTTTGCTTTTGAGATATTGTTTTTTTTAAAGCACTTTTTGTTCCTTCTCCTATTAATGTTGATCTTCTTCTCATTAATTTTTATAATTTTAAATTTTATTTTATTTATATATATTTATTTTTATTTATTTTGTTTATAATTTTATATGATAATTAAAAAAAAAGTATTCTATTTAAATTACATATTAAAATAGATTAATTAGTCCTTTCGTTTAAATCAGTTGTAATTTTTGAAAAAATTTCATTATATAATTTCTTAATTTCAATTCTAACATCATTATCATTATTACTAGCAATTTTTTTTAAAATGGTAATTAAGTCTAATAAAACATTATCATTTTTATTTCCATTAAAACTTCTAATATAAATTCCATTTTCTTTTTGAAGTTCAAAATTTTGAGGTTTATTATCAATAATAATAACTTTAGATAAATCTCTTCTTAATTGACTTAAATCTTTAATATAAATATTATTAATAAAAATTGTATGTTCTTTATATAATCTTTTTTCAAAATATCTATTTTTTTTATCAATTGAATTTAATATTTGATCAGCATAACTTTTATCATTTAAAGTAAAAATAATTATTTCATATAATTTTGAAATTTCTTTTAGAAATTTTTTTAATCCTGGTCTTGGAATTATTATTACTTGACCTTTACTGTCTTTTTTTATACTTATTATTGTTTCATTTATTTCTAAAATTAATGTAAATTTTTGATTTGGAATATTTTTATTATTAACTATTGAGTAAATATCAAGTAAATTTTTTTCTGCGTTTTTACTATTTTTATCTTTATCAACTTCATAATTTATTTTCTTTTTAAAATATTCATTTAATGTATTAATTAATATTCTTGAACTTCTTCTTAAAAAAAATGTTAATTCATTTCCATTGACAAAATTACTATTATTATTATAAAATTTCAAAATATTTTTTATTAAAATTGAAATACTCTTACATCCATTTTTTAATAAAACAAAATGATTATTTGAAATTTCAATTTCAATATTTTTAATAATAACATTTTGTAATTTTTTAACCCATAAAGTATTTTTACAATAAATGGGAATAATAGACATAAAAAAATCACAAATAATTAAAAAATTTTGATAAACTAAACTCATTAATTTGTTTAAACAATTAATTGTAGATTGAGTAATATTTATATCATTTATTACTTCATGAATAACAATGATAGATAAAAATTCTAATACAGAATATTCATATCCAATATTTTTTTCTTCTAACTTTTTAGAATTATTTAAAGAAAAATTCTTAAAAACATTATAAAAAGAAGAATAATGATAAAAATCATACCATTCTACACATAATCTTTTTAATTCTTCTAAATTATCAAAACTATTTACAATATTTTTTAATTTTTCTTCTAAATATATTAAATCTTCTATTTTTATTATTGTATTCATTTTATTATTATTCTTTTCATATTCCATTAAATTTGGATTACTTAAATTTTTTTTTTGAATATTTTTATTTTCTTTTTTAAACATATTTTCATTATCACTATCATTCATTCTATATGAAACTGGTTCACTATTTACTTCTATATTTGAAAATGTTTTATTTTTATTTTGTTTAACTATTATCTTTTCTTTAGGAAAATTGAAATTTTTTGAAATTATATTATTCCTTATATTTATTTTTCCTTTATTTGAATTATTAAAAGAAGCTAATGGACTAATTAATTTATTTTTATTTAAATCATGAATTATATTCATATTATAATTATTTACATTATTAATGTTCGTATTATTATTATCTGAAATAATAGAATTTGTTATTTCTAAATTATGTGAAGATTTATTACTATTATTTCTTTTATAATGTACATCTATTTCGCTATTAAAAGATACACATCTACTAATTGGTTCATTATTATTTTTTTTCTCTTCTATATTATTATTTTTTTTATTATTAATTTCATCAATTTTATTATTCTCTTTTTTATTTTTTAAACTTGATTTTTTAATAATACTTATACTTGGTCTTTGAGAAAAAACATTTTGACTTATTTCAGGGCTTACAATTTTTTTATTATTCACTATATTATAATCATTATATTCTTTATTTGGAGAAAAATCATTACTAAAATCTCTTTTTGTTTTTATAGTTTTAAAATAATTATTCATAATTTTTTGAGTTTTTTCTTTACTTGGATTTAATTCATGATATATTAAACTTGATTTTGTTTTAATATGAACTCTTATTGGCTTTTTATTACCTTCTATTCTTTCCATTAATTTACTTTTTGATATTCCTTTTGCAACTTCCAGAAATTCATTTCTATTATTATTATTCAAAAAAGAGTCCATATTTAATTCAATTTAAATTTTAAATATATAATTAATTCTTTTTTAAATAAGAAAATAAATTATATATTAAATAATTATTTAAAAAATATTTTTTTCTCAATCATTTTTTATATTAATTTTAATATAATATATAAATCATTTTTTATACATTAATTTAATTGAATTTAGATTATGTATTTATAAATCAACAATCTTTATTATTATTTTATAATAATTTATATTTAAACAACATATTCACATATATTTTCTGTATTTTTCCTAAATAACAACTTTTAATTACCTATAATATATTTTTTTTAGTAATAAATTAAATTAGATTTTTTATTTACATCTTTTTAATCAATTTTATTCCTTTTGTTTTCAAGTTTTTTTATTATACAAAGAACATCAATATTATTATTATATTGTTCATTTACATTTTGCTCCTCCATATCAAAACTTTCATCTAAGATATTTACATCATCAAAATTATTAATTGATTCATTTGTTGATATAGTATCTTGTCTTTTTGATACTTTATAATGATTATTATCGATATTTAACATATTATTATTTATATTGAGAAAAGTTGGTATTTTGTTTGGTATTTTAAATTTAATTTTAGGAGATTTAAGAATAGATTTTTGGGCCAGCATATTTTTTATAAATAATAATTTTTTTTTAATAAATTTACATCTTCAAATTATTTTTAAAAATTATAAATTTTTTAATTTTTCACTGAAAAATATTTTTTTTTTAAAATTCAACTATAATATATAAATCAATTATCAAACTTAATTTATATAAAACAATGGCAAAAAGAGGAAAAAAAGGATCAACAACAAAGAAAAATACAATAGTTAAACCATTATCAGTAAGAAGTAAAAATTCAGAAATTTCAAAAAGTTCAAAAAAAGATGAAAACTTTTCTCCAAGATCAATGAGAAATAGAAAAATACCTAAATATGATGATTTTAGACCAAGATCAGTTTGTTGTTCTCCAAAAAGGATTAATAATCTTATTAAAGAAACAAATCAAATTAAAACTAGAACTCAGACAAAAAAATGTAAAAATATCTTAATTAGAAAGAATAAAAATAATAATAAAGGGAAAAATAATATAAAGAATAATAAAGGAAAAAATAAGAATAAAATAAAGAATAGAAATAATAATAAACAAAAAAAAGAAGAAAATGAAGAAATTGAATTTGAAGAAATTGATATTATTGAAACTGATGAAAAATCCAAGAATAATAAAGATAATAATGATTTATTTAGTAAAGAAATGATGAAAGATTTAAAAATATATTTGAGTCAAACAATAAATGATTCATTGAAAATTTTAACTGAAGAACAAAAAAAATTTTTTGAGGAAATTAGAAATGAACAACAACAATTTTTTGTTAAGACTAATGAAAGTATTTTAAATGTTTTAAGTTTACATTCAAATACTAATAATTCTATTAGTAATGAAATAAAAAAAGAAAAATTAGTAAATAATCAAATTTAAGTTTTAAATTTATTATTTTTTTTTATTGAAAAGCAATTTTAGTTTTAAAATTTGATTTACTTTTATTTTCTTTAATTATTTTTTTTTTTGATTGTAAATTATATGAATTATATTTTTTTAATTGGAATTTTACTTCAGATAAATTAATCTTTAAAAATGAATTTGAATGATTAAATTGATTTTTATTATTATTCCATTCAATTTTATTTTTGATTAATTTACAATTTTTCTTTAGTATTGAATTTTTTTCAATATAAATTTCAATTTCACAATTATTAAAAGAGAAAACATAATCATTAAAAGAAATTTTAAAACTTGATTTAAATGAATTACAAATAAAGTTAATATCTATTATAATATTAATTTGTATAGGTATTTCTTCATTTATAAAAACTTCTCTTTTTGTTATCCCATAAATTTTAATATTTTGATTTTTATTATTATTTAATGTAATTATACATCCTTTAGGCCAAACATTTTTTCCATTATTTTTGACTTTAATTGTTATTTTTTTATTTATTGGAGGAGGATGATTAATTTTAAAATAATATTTTTCTTGTTTAAATTCACATGAACATTTTTTTAATGATTCCTTATGAAGATTTAAATTTTTTTTAAGAAAGGGAATTTTATTTTTGTGAGGTTTTATTAATGAAAAATTATTTTCATTATTTATTATACAATTATTTAATTCATTTGAATATGAAATCTTATAAATTTTTTTTTGCTTTGATATCAATTGATTTAAAGTTCTAAATTTTTCATTTACTTTATTATTAAATTCATTTTTTTTGATATTCAAATAATCATTGAATTTATTTTTTAATTCTTCATTTTTTTTTTTTAACTTTTCTTTTATTTCGTTGATTAAATAATTATAATTATAATTATTGTAATTATTAATGTTTGATAATGATAATTTTAATTTTTTTAAAGATATTGCCTTATTAATATTACTTTCATCAAATTTATCACTTGTTTCCCTTTGACTAACTTTTGATATTGTTAAGAACTTTTCATCCTTTGGATTAAATTTTAATTCAAAAAATAAACAACCTTCTTTATCTGGAATTAATGAATTATAAATTTCTTTATTTTCTACTAATATTTTATTGTTATTTGTATTATATAAATTCAATAACGACATTTCAGAAATATTAAAATGGAATTTACATTCTTCAATAAAATTATCAAAATCTTTTGTATAATCAAATTCATTTTCCTCAGTTTCAAATTTAATTTTAATTGTATTTGGTTTGAAATTTTTATTTTCTTCTTTTTCTTCTTCTATTACATTATTAATTTTATTTTCAATTATATTTTCTTTTATTTCCATTTTGAAAATATAATATCCATCATCATTATATTTACATTTACTATATTCATCATTATTATTAATTAAAATTTTATCTTTATCTTCATTTATATAAAATATTTTCATTTCAATTATTTCATTAAGATTAAAAATTTCATGTAATTTTTTCAAAAAATCATTATATGATTTAATATATTCAAATTCTTTAAAAATATCATTAAAAAATACTTTAATTTTGTAAAAATTACAACTCATTTCAAAATTTATTATTTTAAATTTAAATATTAATCAAATCATATATAAAAAATAAAGAAATATTAAAATAGCATTAAAAAAAATAATTAAAAAAAAAAATAAAAAAACACCAGAATAAAATTAATAAATAATAAAAAAAATTAAAAAAAAAAATTTCCTTTTCTCAAAAAACTATTTAATAGAAAATTCCATAATCAAAAAATAATATTATAAAAAATAAAAATGAGCTACAACCGAACACCAAACAATTACCAAAGAAGCAACTCCCACAATCCATACAACAATTATCCTCCACAAAATATCCAACGTAATCAAACATACAACAGAAACCCAAATCAAGGAAATAATAACTTAGACAATTTTTTCAATGATTTTATAAACAAACCATTTTTTGGAATTGATGAAATTAGTGATCCATTCGATGATGTTTTCTCAGGATTTGGTTTTGGTAGAAATCACATTCAAAATTTATTAGGTGATATGAATCAACAAATTAATAATATGCAAAATAATTTAATAAATGTAAATAATCAAAATTCTCGTGGTGCAAATAAAGGAACAATGATATCACAAGCTTATGTTAGTAAAGTTGATTATTCTTCTGGACAACCTGTTAAAGAAAGTTATCAAAGTAGAGCAATTAGACAAGTTGGTGATGATGGTCATAGAATTAGTGAAAAACAAGAAGCTTATAAAAATAGTAATGGAATACAAAAAGCTGCTCATCAAAGACTTTTAGATGATAGAGGAGCTAAATTAATTAAACAAAGAAATAAGAATACTGGAGAACAAGAGGAACATAATATTTTTAAAGGTATGAATGAAGGAGATTTAGAGAATTTTAATAGAGAATATAATGATTATAGACAAAAAGTTGGATTTGAAAAAAATTATCAGTTACTTAATAATATGAGGAATAATATGCCTAGAATTGGTGCTGGGAATAATAATCAGAATGGAAATCAACCTTTAGGACTTCCTTCTGCAGAGGATTTTGGTGATATGAATATGGGGGATTTTGGAAATGATAATTTTAATGGTAATAATAATTTTCAACAAAGGAGAACACCTAATAATAATAATTTTGAACAAAGGAGAACTCCTAATATGAATCAACAATATAATAATCCTAATCAACAGTATAATAATCCTAATCAACAATATAATAATCCTCAATATAATCAACAATATAATAATCCTCAATATAATCAACAGTATAATAACCCTAATCAACAATATAATAATCCTCAATATAATCAACAATATAATAATCCTAATCAAAAATATAATTATCCCCCTGGTAGAAGATCACCTTATAATTAATAAAGTTAAATAGTAAAGTATTAATTTATTTTATTTTATTTTTTTTATTTTTACAGAATTGAATTAAATATTATTATTTTTAGCAAAAATATCTTTGTTTCATTTTAAATAATATAAAGATATAAAATAAAAAAAAAACTAATTTTCCATTAAAAAAAAACTAAAACACAAAAAAAAACAACAAAAATAAAAGAAAAAAAAAAGAACAATATCTAATACCATTTAACTCTTTTTCCATTTTCCCATAATCCTTTCTTAGTAACACCAGAAACAGGATTATAAAATTCCCCTTCACCATTTTGTTTTCCATTTTTCCAATAACCAGTAAATTTCCTTCCATCAGCCCATTCAAAAGTTCCAAAACCATCTTTTTTATCATTATAATAATCCCCATTATACTTTCTATTATCAGGCCAAGTAAAAATTCCTTTACCTTCCATTTTATTATTAACCCAATCTCCAATATATTGTCTTTTATCTCCCCAAGTATAAATACCTTTCCCATTAATATTATTATCAAGAAAATCACCTTCATAAGATGATCCATCAGCCCATTTAAATTTTCCTTTACCGCATTTTTTCCCATTTTTATAACTGCCAACATAACTAGAACCATCAGGCCAAGTTTCAGTACCTTTACCACCTTGTCTATCTTCAATCCATTGTCCTTCATATTTAGCACCATCAGTATGTTTATAAATACCATATCCATGTGCTTTATCATCTAACCATTCACCTTCATAAATATCACCATCTGAATGTATTAATTTACCTTTTATATTTGCTTTATCATTTTTCCAATATCCAATATATTTTGAACCATCACTCCATATTTGAATTCCACGACCATGTTTTTTATTTGTTTCTAAATCCCATTCTCCATAATAAATTGCTTTGTTATCATATTCTACACTTTGACGAAGTTTAACTGGTGCACCATCTTCAAGGGGAGGATATTCTTTTAGTAATTGTTCTATTTCTTGCTCTGTCTATATAATGTTATATAAAGTTTTTTTTTAAAATTTTTTTTTTTACTATTTTATTTGTTTCTATTGGGGTGTAATGTGTTAAGGTTGTTTGCATATCTTGGAATATACTTGGTTTTGCTTTGAAAATGTTTAGTTTTCTACGTACTATTAAACCACGAAGACGAGATTGGATTCTTATTAGGGATAAATATAATTTTGGGGAGTTGTTAAAGGATTTTTCTAATGTAATTTTTTATTTTTACTTATTTCGTTCATTCTCTCTTCCATTTCTGGTTCTATTGGCTTTTTTGGTGTACAACATCCACCCATTTTTTATTTTTTTTAATATAAAATTTTTAAAAATTTTTTTTTAAAGAAAAATCATGTAATAAAATTTTTTTCAAAGTTTTTTTGTTTTTACTTTTTCTTTCATTTTCTGTTTTATCTAATAATCACCATAATATAAGATTTATTCATATATCAAATTTGAAAGTTTATTTCTTTTTCAAATAATGTATAATTTTATATATAAAAAGAATTTATTTAATTTAAACTAAATTTTCATGAACTAAAATATTATAAATACTTACTTTTTCTTTTTATAAAAAGTTTATTTTGGATATTCATATATTTAAAAATTAAATACTGTTATTTTATTTATTAAAAATCAAAAAATTCAAAAAAAAAAAAATAAAAAAAATAGAATATATAATAAATTAATAATAAATTTAATAACTCAAAAAAAAAAAATGCACAAACCATATGTAATAAATAGACACTTAAATGAACACTGGAGAGCAGAAAGTAACGAATATATGGCAAGAAAAATTCAAAATGCAAAGCCAGAAGTGAACATGCAATGCCCAGAAAGTTTTAACTTTTACAAAACTCAAATTCACAGAAGTATAATAAAAACTAGTAAAGGTAAAATTACAATTTAATAAAAAAAATAATATTTTAGTAAGAGAATTTGAAATACTCAAAGATAATACATATTTATTTAAACATATAATGGATATAAACAACAACAGTTTAAAAAGAAGAATGAAACTTTTAAAACCACAATACAATATAAACAAAAATTTCATATCAGGACCAAAAAAATTAGAAGTAATAAGAGTTGCAGAAGAAAATCAATTTATGTTAAAAAGACTAAAAGAAAAAGAATCAATATATAATTTTAGTCAATATGCAAAAGACTATGAATTAAGTCAATATTATAAAAGAAATCATTGTATTTTTCCTTCAATTGATTTTTGTAGAACTCAAAGACCAAAATATAATTTAACAGATTCAAATAAAAATAGAAAAACAAATTATAGTACTGGAAAATCATATAAAACATTTCATGAATATGATGCTAAAGATTTTGAAGGTGTTAAAAATATTCAAAGTGAACAAAGAAAAAAAGCTTTAGAAGAAAAAAGACAAAAAGAACTTGAAGAAGAAAGAAAAAAACTTAAAAAATTATATCAATGTAAAAGTAATATTAATGGACTTGGAAAATGTAAAGTTCAATTTTTCGTTGTTAAAGATAATTTCAAAGTTGTAATTGAAGGAATTGATAAACCAGGAAAAACATTTGAATTAGATTTTGATAATAGAGAATCAATTGAAGAAATTCAGAAATATTATCAAAGATATAAACAAATGATTAAAGATTTTAAATATGATCCAAAAACTGATACTTTGATTTTTTCAAATGATGATATTGGAATTAAAAAAGTAAAAAAAAAATTTTTTTTAATTTTTTTTAGGAATGTAAAAGAATGCATGAAGCTGATATTGAAGAAGAAGAAGAAGAAGAAAAAGAAAAAGAAGAAGTTCATGCTTTTATTGAACCAGAAGAAAAAGAAGAAAAAAAAAATGTTGATGAGGAAGAAGAAAAAAAAATTAATGAGAGCCAATTTAAATCTGATTATTATGAACATAAAGAAAAAGAAGAAGTAGATATTCAAGTTAAAAAAGATAAAGATTTTGGTGATGAAGATGACTTAAAAAAACAAGCTGAGGAAGATTTAAAAAAACTTCAAAAAGAAGAAGAAGAAAGAATGCTTAAAGAAGTTGAAGAAAAATTAAGAGAAGCTAATGAACAACAAAAAAAAGAAGAAGAAGATAATAAAAATGAAGAAAATATTAATAATGAGAATAAGGAAAATAATGAGAATAATGAAAATAATGGAGAAGAATTAAATAATGAAGAAGAAAAAAAAGATGAAGGAGATGGTGAAGTTTTAGAATATAAAGAAGATGCTGATATTGAAGATGATAAGTTAAAAAAAAATATAGAAAATGATGATGAAGAAGAAGAAAATAATTTAATGGAAGGTGGAAGAATAATGAATGATGATGAAGAAGAAGAAAATAATTTAATGGAAGGTGGAGGAATAATGAATGATGATGATGAATGAGCAAGATAATAATGAAAAAACATTAATAAAAAAATAATTTTTAATTTTAAAACTTTAAAACTTTTTGAAAATTTTAAAAAAAAATAAAAAAAACTCCAAAATTAAAAAAAAAATATTCATTAAATAAAATAAAATAAAATATAAAATAAAACCCTAAAAAAACCAATAATAAAAAAAATAACATAAAAAAAAAAAATGTCATCCAACCATCATTCCCACACAAAAAATCCTCAAATATTCATAGCAAAACTATCACCAAATATTCGTGAAAGAGAATTAGAATATGAATTTCGTAAATTTGGTCGTATTCGTAATCTTCAATTAAAACGAGGATACGCTTTCATAGAATTTGATGATTACCGTGATGCAGACGATGCAATACACGAAATGAATGGTCGTCGTATAATGGGACAAAAAATAATAGTTCAATCAGCACGTGGAAGACGTTTATCTCCAATTAGACAAAGAAGACCTGGTCCTCAAGAAAATGATATTTGCTATAATTGTGGTAAGACTGGTCATTGGGCTAATGAATGTAGAGAAGTTAAAAAACCTAAGTAAGAATAATTTTTTTTTATTTATTTAATTTTTTTTAGAGGAAAATTTTATGAAGATAAGAATTTGAGTAGAAGTATGTCTAAGGAAAGAAGTGATAGGAGAAGAAGTAGATCTGGGTCTAAAGCAAGTTTGGAGAATAAGTCTAGAAGTGTTTCTAAGGATAGTAGAAATAAAGAAGGGGAAAAAAAAAGTGAGGAAAGAGTTAAAGAAGATGTGAAGAATGGTGATGGGAGAAATGAGGAGAATAGAGATTTAGGAAATGAGCAATAATATTTTTTTTTTTTATCATTGTTATTTTTTGAATAGATTTTTATAGAATTAAAAAGGAATTGTTATAATATTTTTTATTAAGTTTTACATTATGATTTATCATAAAGGATTTTTATCATGTTTTTTATGGAAGAAATATAATATAAAATTATAATTTATTTAAATTATATAAATACTTTTTCGAGAAATTGAAAGAAATAAATATCAAAATTGTAACATATATCAAATTAAATTATTAATATCTTTCAATTAAAAGCAATTCACAAAAATTATAATATTAAATAACATAATTTAATAAAATAAATTAAATTAAAAAATAATATAAAATTAATTATTTTCATTTAAAAAATCCAAAAAAAAAAAAAAAAATGAGTAAAATCAAATTTAAAAAAAAAAAAAATTTTAAATTTATTCTTTGTTTTTTTAATTCAAATATAGATTGAA